>Ga0209051_1000446_pt1 | contig 55218 bp, 53 predicted proteins | sample AraplaCvi_mMS_r2_2_FD_184286 | JGI IMG/M metagenome (GOLD analysis project Ga0209051, IMG submission 184286) | Arabidopsis root microbial communities from North Carolina, USA - plate scrape MF_Cvi_mMS_r2 (SPAdes) (version 2) | ecosystem: Host-associated > Plants > Roots > Endosphere | place...
GCAGATCTTCAAGGACGTGCTGGTGTGGGAAAGCCTGCAGCCCAGCTTCGTGGGCCTGCGCTCGGCGGTGTCGATGGCGCTGGTGATCGTCATCGTGGCCGAGATGTTCATCGGCTCCGACACGGGTCTCGGCCACCGGATCATCGATGCGCAGCAGGTGCTCAACGTGAAGAGCATGTATGCGGCGATTCTGGCCGCGGGTGCGCTGGGCTATGCGCTCAACATCCTCTTCCTCGTCGCCGAGCGCCGCATCGTGCACTGGAGCGGAAGATGAAAGCCACGCAAGACATCGTCATCAACGGCCCCGTGTATGCCGACGTGCCCAGGCCCGTCTTCAAGCCCGGCCCGGCCGGCACGCACATCACCATCCGCGGGCTTACCAAGTACTTCGCGGGCTGGCCGCTGTACGAGAACTTCGACCTCGACATTCCCAAGCACCGGATCGTCTCGGTGTTCGGGCCCAACGGCTGCGGCAAGTCCACGCTCATCAACATGATCGCGGGGCTCGTTCCCATCGATTCGGGCGAGATCCTGTTCGACGGAAAGCAGCGCAAGGACACCAAGATCGGCTACGTGTTCCAGAACTACCGCGAGGCGATGTTCCCGTGGATGCGCACCATCGACAACATCGCCTACCCGCTGAAGCTCGAAGGGCGCAGCAAGGCCGAGGTCGACCGCCGCATGGAAGAGCTGGTGGCGTCGTTCGACGTGAAGTTCGACCTCAGGCGCTTTCCGTACGAGCTCTCGGGCGGGCAGCAGCAGACCGCATCGATCATGCGCGCGCTCGCGCCCAAGCCCGAGGTGCTGTTTCTGGACGAGCCCTTTTCGGCGCTCGACTTCGAGATGACGCTGTTCATCCGCGAGAAGCTGCAGGAGGTGTTCATGCAGACCGGCACCACCATGCTGCTGGTGTCGCACGACCTCGAAGAGGCCGTGTACCTTGCCGACGAGGTGCTGCTGCTGACCAAGCGGCCCACCCGGGTGGCCGAGATCCTGCGCTATGGCGACGCGCGCCCGCGCACGGTCGAGACGCTGAGCGCCGAGAGCTTCGTCGCAACCAAGAAGCTCAGCCTCGACATCTTCCAGCGCGAGGTCCGCCGGTGACGCCCGAGATCAACATCCCCGAGGTGCTTGCCGAAGTGACGGCCGTGTTCGCGCGCTACGAGGAAGCGCTCATGGCCAACCAGCCCGCAGTGCTCGACGCGCTGTTCTGGAACAGCCCGCACACGCTGCGCTACGGCTTCTCCGAGAACCACTACGGCCATGCCGCCATCAGCGCCTTCCGCGCATCGCTGCCGGTGCAGAGCCCGCCGCGCGAGCTGCTGCGCACCGTCATCACCACCTACGGCCGCGACTTTGCCACGGCCAACTGCGAGTTCCGGCGCGAAGGCGCCACCGCTATCGGCCGGCAAAGCCAGACCTGGCTGCGCACGGCCGACGGCTGGCGCGTGGTCGCCGCCCACGTGAGCCTGCCGGGCTGAGCGCGGGGCACATTTTTTGCACTCCCTTCAACCTCGAAAGAACGCCATGACAAGCCAAATCAATCGCCGCGATTCCCTCAAGTCCCTGGCCGCGCTGGGCGCCGCCGGCACCCTCGGAGGCTGGAGCGCCCTTGCGAGTGCGCAGGGCAAGCCGCTGACCGTCGGCGTGATCTACGTCGGCGCGCGCGACGACTATGGCTACAACCAGGCGCACGCCATGGCAGCCGCAGAAATCAAGAAGCTGCCCGGCATCAAGGTGGTCGAGGAAGAGAACGTGCCCGAGACCGCCGCCGTGCAGAAGACCATGGCCGGCATGATCTCGCAGGACGGTGCCAAGCTCCTGTTCCCCACCTCGTTCGGCTACTTCGATCCGCACATCCTGGCCATGGCGCCCAAGAATCCCGACGTGCGCTTCTCGCACTGCGGCGGCCTCTGGACCGAGGGCAAGCACCCGAAGAACGCGGGCAGCTTCTTCGGCTACATCGACGAGTGCCAGTTCCTGAACGGCGTGATCGCCGCGCACATGACGAAGAGCAACAAGATCGCCTTCGTCGCCGCCAAGCCGATCCCGCAGGTGCTGCGCAACATCAACGCCTTCACGCTGGGTGCGCGCTCGGTCAAGCCCGGCATCACCTGCAGCGTGATCTTCACCGGCGACTGGTCGATGGCCGTGAAGGAGGCCGAAGCCACCAACAGCCTGGCCGACCAGGGCTGCGATGTCTTCACCATGCACGTCGACGGCCCCAAGGTGGTGGTGGAGACGGCGGCCAAGCGCGGCAAGATGGTCTGCGGCTACCACGCGAGCCAGGCCAAGCTCGCGCCCAACGCGTACCTCACCGGTGCCGAATGGAACTGGCTCACGGCCTACAAGACCGCCATCGAGGCCGCGCAGGCCGGCAAGCCGCATCCGAACTTCCTGCGCGGCGGCCTGAAGGAAGGCTACGTGAAGATGTCGGCCTACGGCCCGATGGTGCCCGACGCCGCGAAGAAGCAGGCCGACGAGATCAAGGCGAAGATGATCGCGGGCAGCTTCGACATCTTCAAGGACGGCATCAAGGACAACAAGGGCGCGGTCGTGGTGCCGGCCGGCAAGGTGCTCAAGCAGACCGACCTGGAGCTCGAAAAGATGAACTACCTGGTCGAAGGCGTGATCGGCCAGGCCTGATCGCAGCAGCACAGGCCCGCACGCCATGCGCCAAGCGCTCAAGGAATTCGCGCTGCCGGTGTTTGCCATTGCGGCGGCGCTGCTGCTGTTCGGCGTGCTCGCGGCCTTTGCGGGCGTCGATCCGGTGGAGGTCTGGGCGACGCTTTTCAAGGGCGCGTTCGGCGACTGGTTCTCCTGGCAGAACACCCTGCAGCGCGCCGCGCCGCTGATGCTCACCGCGCTGTGCGTGGCGCTGCCGGCGCGCGCGGGGCTGATCGTCATCGGCGCAGAGGGCGCGCTGGTGCTCGGTGGCCTGGCCTCTGCCGCGCTCGCGCATGCGGTGCCGCTGCCGGGCAATGCCGCGGGCACGGTGGTGGTCTGCCTCGCGGGCGCATGGGCCGGCGCGTTGTGGATCGCCCTTGCGGGCTGGCTGCGCCAGTACCGCGGCATCAACGAAACCATCAGCAGCCTGCTGCTGGCCTACATCGCCATCGGCATCTTCAAGCACCTGGTCGAAGGGCCGCTGCGCGATCCGGCGAGTCTCAACAAGCCATCGACCCATGCGCTCGCCGACGGGCTGCTGATCGGCGGCATCGGCGGCTCGGACGTGCACTGGGGCTTCGTGATCGGCGTGGTCGCCTGCCTGGCGCTCGGGTGGTGGCTGCGCGCCACCGCCTCGGGCTTCTCGGTACGCGTGGTGGGCGGCAATCCGCGCACCGCGCAGCTCGTGGGGCTGCCGGCGACGCGGCTCATCCTCGGGGCCTGCGGGCTCGGCGGCGCCTGCGCGGGGCTCGCGGGCGCGGTCGAGGTGGCGGCGGTGCATACCAACGCCAATGCCTCGCTGATCGCGGGCTACGGCTATGCGGGCATCCTGGTGTCGTTCATCGCGCGGCACAACCCGGTGGCCATCGTGCCGGTGGCCATCCTGTTCGGCGGCTTCGGCGCGGCCGGCAGCCTGCTGCAGCGGCGGCTCGGGCTGCCCGACGCCTCGGTGCTGGTGCTGCAGGGCATGGCCTTTGTGCTGATCCTTGCGAGCGAGGGGTTGCGCATGGTCGACTGGAACGCCCTGCGCGCGCGCGTTCCGCGCGGCGCGGGGGCGGTGCGATGACCGCGGACCAGTGGATCGCGCTCGCCGCCGGCATCGTCGGCGGTGCGCTGCGCGTGGGCGCGCCGTTTCTCTTCGTGAGCCTCGGTGAATGCCTCACCGAGAAGTCGGGCCGCATCAACCTCGGGCTCGAAGGCGTGCTGGTGCTCTCGGCCATGGCCGCCTTCGGCGGTGCGTACCTCACGGATTCCGCCTGGCTGGGCGTGCTGATCGGCGCGGTGGCGGGGGCGGCGCTCGCGCTGCTGCATGGCCTCCTGTGCTCGCTCGACCGCGTGAACGATGTGGCGACCGGCATCGCGCTGATGCTGCTCGGCACGGGGCTCGCGTTCTATCTTGGCAAGCCGCTGATCCAGCCGCAGGCGCCGCAGATCCCCGCGATACCGCTGGGCTTCTGGAGCGACAACACGGTGGTGCGTTCGGCGTTGCAGCTCAATGCGCTGGTGCCTGTCGGCGTGGCATTGGCGGTGCTGCTCTGGTGGGGCTTTGCGCGCACGCGGGCCGGCCTGCTGGTGCGCATGGCCGGCGACTCGGCGCAGGCGACGCGCGCGCTCGGCTACTCCGTCTCGGGCCTGCGCATTGCGGCGACCACGGCCGGCGGTTTCATCGCCGGGCTCGGCGGCGCATCGCTCACGCTGTTCTATCCGGGCAGCTGGAACGAGGGCATCTCCAGCGGCCAGGGCCTGATCGCGGTGGCGCTCGTGATCTTCGCGCGCTGGAGCCCGCTGCGCTGCGTGGGCGCGGCGCTGCTCTTCGGCGGGGCCGGCGCCATCGGGCCGGCGCTGCAATCCATCGGCATCGGCTGGGGCTATCACCTGTTCAACACCGTGCCTTACGTGCTCACGCTGATGATCCTGGTGCTGACCTGCAGACCCGGCACGGCCGCCGCCGGCGCGCCGGGCGAACTTTCATCGACAAGGAGCTGAATCCCATGGCGAACACCCCATCTTCCCGCCACGTGGCTGCCGAGCCCTATGCCTGGCCCTACAACGGCGCGCTGCGGCCCGGCAACACCGCGCTCATCGTGATCGACATGCAGACCGACTTCTGCGGCAAGGGCGGCTACGTCGACGTGATGGGCTACGACCTCTCGCTGGTGCAGGCGCCGATCCAGCCGATCGCGCGCACGCTCGCGGCGCTGCGGCCGCTGGGCTTTCACGTCATCCATACGCGCGAAGGCCACCGGCCCGACCTGGCGGACCTGCCGGCCAACAAGCGCTGGCGCTCGCGCCAGATCGGCGCCAACGGCGTGGGCATCGGCGACGACGGGCCGTGCGGGCGCATCCTGGTGCGCGGCGAGCCGGGCTGGGAGATCATTCCCGAACTCGCGCCGCTGCCGGGCGAGGTGGTGATCGACAAGCCGGGCAAGGGCTCGTTCTATGCCACCGACCTGGAGCTGATCCTGCGCACGCGCGGCATCGAGAACCTGATCCTCGCGGGCATCACCACCGACGTGTGCGTGCACACCACGATGCGCGACGCCAACGACCGCGGCTTCGAATGCCTGCTGCTGTCGGACTGCACGGCCGCCACCGACCATGGCAACCATCTGGCGGCGTTGAAGATGATCACCATGCAGGGCGGCGTGTTCGGCGCGCACGCCACGTCGCAGGCGCTGCTGGCCGCGCTGGACTGACGAAGGCATGGCCGACCTCACGCCCCATGCCATCGGCGCGCTGCCTGCGGGCAGCGGCGCGCTCGCGCTCGACACCTACGAGCTGACCAAGCGCTTCGGCGCCTTCACCGCGATGGACCGTGTGACGATGCGCGTCGAGCCCGGCACGGTGCATGCGCTGCTGGGCGAGAACGGCGCGGGCAAGAGCACGCTGGTGAAATGCGTGGCGGGCTTCCAGCGTGCGGAAGAGGGCAGCATCCTGATCGACGGGCGCGAGCAGGACATTGCCAACCCCATCGTGGCGCGCGCACTCGGCATCGGCATGGTCTACCAGCACTTCACGCTGGCGCCGGGCATGACGGTGGCCGAGAACCTGCTGCTCGCGGGCGGCAAGACGCCGGCGCTGATCGACTGGAAGGCGAAGCGCGCGGAGCTCAAGGAATTTCTTGCGGCCACGCCCTTCAGCCTCGACCTCGACGTGCGGCCCTCCGAGCTTGCGGCGGGCGAAAAGCAGAAGCTCGAACTGCTCAAGCAGCTCTACCTGAAGCCGCGCCTGCTGATCCTCGACGAGCCGACCTCGGTGCTCACGCCGCAGGAGGCCGACGAGGTGCTGGGCCACGTGCGCGAATTCGCGAAGAGCGGCCTGTGCACCGTGCTCATCATCACGCACAAGTTCCGCGAGGTGATGGCGTACGCCGACAGCGTGACGGTGCTGCGCCGCGGCAAGGCGGTGCACCACTGCCGCGTCGCGGACACGAACCCGGCGCAGCTGGCGCAGGCGATGATGGGCGGCGAGGGTGCTTCGGCGCCTGCGCCGGCTTCATCGCCTGTCGCGAGAAAACCGGTGTCCTATGCGGCGCCCGTCGCCTTGCACGTCGAAGGCCTCGAGGCGCAGGGTGATCGCGGCACGCTCGCGCTGCACGGGCTGAGCGTGTCGGTGCGCGCCGGCGAGATCCTCGGCGTGGCGGGCGTCTCGGGCAACGGGCAGCGCGAACTGGTCGAGGCGCTGGTCGGGCAACGCGCGCGGCTGGCCGGCAAGGTGAGCGTGATGGGCCAGCCCTACAGCGCGCGCCGCGCAGAGAACCGCAGCCTCAAGGTCCGCAGCCTGCCCGAGGAGCCGCTGCGCAACGCCTGCGTGGGTGACCTCAGCGTGGCGGAGAACATGGCGCTGCGCGATTTCGACCGGCCGCCGCTGTCGCGCGGCGGCGTGCTGAACTTTCCGTTCTGGCGCAACCGGGCGCGCGAGTGGATTGCCGAATACGGCGTGAAGACGCAGGGCGAGGGCGCACCGATCCGCAGCCTGTCGGGCGGCAACGTGCAGCGCGCGGTGCTGGCGCGCGAGCTGGCCGGGGACATCAACGTGCTGATCGCGGCCAACCCCGTGTTCGGCCTCGACTTCGCGGCCGTTGCCGAGATCCACGAGCGCATCGTGCAGGTGCGGGAAAAGGGCGGGGCGGTGCTGCTGATCAGCGAAGACCTTGACGAACTTCTGGAGTTGGCGGACCGCATCGTCGTGATGAGCGAAGGGCGGATTGTTTTCGAGACTTCGGCTGAAGGCGCCGAGCGGCATGTGATCGGGGCACACATGGGTGGCGGGCATCACGAGCCGTTGAAGGCTGCGGCATGAGTGACCTGACTGCTTTTGCTGGGCCGCGCATCGCAGCCCCCCGTCCTGGAAAACAGCGAGAACAACCATGCGCATAGAAACCGCCAACCCATTTCCCTACGACTTCGAACTGAAGAACACAGCGCTGGTCCTCATCGACATGCAGCGCGACTTCATCGAACCCGGAGGCTTTGGCGAAACGTTGGGCAACGACGTGTCGCTGCTCGAAGCCATCGTGCCTGCAACCCAGGCCGCCCTGGAAGCGTGGCGAAAGGCCGGCGGCCTCGTGGTCCACACGCGCGAGGCGCACAAGCCCGATCTCTCCGATTGCCCGCCGGCCAAGCGCAGCCGCGGCAACCCGAGCCTGCGCATCGGCGACGAAGGACCGATGGGCCGCATCCTTGTCGCCGGCGAACCCGGCAACCAGATCATCGATGCGCTGGCGCCCGTGGACGGCGAGATCGTCATCGACAAGCCCGGCAAGGGCGCGTTCTACGCCACCGGCCTGCATGAACTGCTGCAACGCCGCGGCATCACGCACCTGCTGTTCGGCGGCGTCACCACCGAGGTCTGCGTGCAGACCAGCATGCGCGAAGCCAACGACCGGGGCTACGACAGCCTGCTGCTCGAAGACTGCACCGAAAGCTACTTTCCGGCCTTCAAGGCGGCCACGCTCGAGATGGTCCGCGCCCAGGGCGCGATCGTGGGCTGGACCGCGCCGAGCAACGCGCTGCTGGCGGCGCTCGGCCAAGGGCAATGACTGCGACTACCATTCCCTACGTGTCTACCGTCCGACCCCGCTCCGCTTCGTCCGCCCCCGCTTCCGACGCCACCGTTTTCCGCACGCGGGCCGACGAGGTCTACGCGCAGCTCAAGCGCGACGTGGCCGATTTCATCCTCGTGCCCGGCGACCGCTTCACCGAGAACGAGATCAGCGACCGGCTCGGCGTCTCGCGCACGCCCGTTCGGCAGGCGCTGTTCCGCCTGCAGCAGGAGGGCTTCGTCGAGGTGCTGTTCCGCAGCGGCTGGCGCGTGCTGCCCTTCGACTTCGACCAGTTCGAGCAGCTCTACGACCTGCGCATGGTGCTCGAGACCACCGCCGTGCACCGCCTCTGCGAAGCCGACCGCCGCGTCGACCGCAGCCTGCTCGACGCGCTGGCCGACATCTGGCTCGTGCCCGCGGCCCGGCGCAGCAGCGACACCGCGCAGGTGGCGCAGTGGGACGAGGCCTTTCACTGCGCGCTGGTGGCCGCCGCAGGCAACGCCGAGATGGCGCGGGTGCACGGCGACGTGACCGACCGCATCCGCATCATCCGCCGGCTCGACTTCACCCAGCAGCCGCGCATCGACGCCACCTACGAGGAGCACGGCAAGATCCTCAAGGCCGTGCGCGCCAACCGCGGCGACCAGGCCGCGATGCTGCTGCGCGCGCACATCGAGACCAGCCAGGCGGAGGTGCGCAAGATCACGCTGCACCAGGTGCACCTGGCGCGGCACGCGGGCAAGGCGGCGCCGCGCTGAAGCGGCCGGCGGCGCGTTCCCGCGCCTCAGACCATCGCGTTGTCGGCGCCCGGGATCTCGTGCGCCTTGATGCCCTTGCGATGCAGCTTGAAGTTGAGCTTGGCGATGAGGCCGTCCTCGTGGTGGATGCGCGTCATGTTCTTCACATAGCCGTCGTCGGGCGCCACCGCCTGCGCGCCGAGGATCCAGCGCACGCTCTCGCGGTAGTCGTAGAGCTGCTTGTCGGCGGGATCGGCCAGCAGGCCGGACAACGCCGCCATGGCCGCCGGGTGGCCCCGCTGCGCGTGCTCGCGCACAAGGTCCACGTAGCGATGCCGCGCCGGAATCTCGTTCAGGTCGCCGATGAACATCAGCATGCCTTCGAGGCCGTCGGTGTGCCCCATCTCGTGCGCCTTGCGCATCGCCTCCACGGCCTCCTGCATCAGCTGCCCGCGCTCGGCGGGGTCCTTCGCGGCGAGCGAGAGGTTGTAGCAGGCGTAGCCCAGCTTGTAGGCCCCCATGTTGCCGCCGTCCTCGGCGGTCTTGCGGTAGTAGGGAACGGCCTGGCTCAGGTCGGGCGCGACATGCACGCCGTCTTCATGGAACAGTCCGAGCAGGTAGTCGCAGGAGTCTCCGCCCGCCGCCTGGCCCATCGTTGCCAGCGCGAAGGCGTCGGCCTCGCGCCCGCCGTACCGGAGGGCGGACGCCAGCTTGTTCCATGCCAGCGTGCCCGGGGCGCGCGTGCGGGCGAGTTCGAGCCAGGCCTGGCCCGCGGGCTCGTTGGGCACGAATCCCAGCACGCCCTTCAGGCTGCAGTAGCCGTGCAGGATCATCGCGGCCGGGCATTCCCCGGCATTGGCGCTGCGCACGACGGCCTGGCCCAGCCAGGACGGGTCCTGCGGCTCGAGCTGGCAGGCCAGCAGCACCGCGAGGGACATCGCGTGGTCGTCGTCGATGGGCGCGTGGACCTCGGCTTCCTTCAGGCAGGCGAGCGCCTGCGGCCGCTCGTCGCGGCCGTAGTGGCTCTTGGCGATCCAGTACAGCGTTTCCCAGCGGTGATACGGGTGCAGCGCCTCGCCCGCGCGCTGGCGGGTGGCGGCCATCCACTGGCGCACGTCCTCGGGGTCGTCGTCGCCGTCGACCTCGTTCTCCAGGTAGTCGTCGCGCCAGATCTCGTGCCGCAGGCGGTCTTTCTCGACCTCGTCGAGGTGCGCGCAGGCCGGCGATGCGATGAAGGCGCGCACCCGGTCGTGGCTGCCGCCCCAGCGCGGCTGCATGAACCAGATGCACTGGCGCAAGAAGAAGAACAGCCGCGGATGGATCTGCATCGTGGCGTGCATCCAGTACTGCTTGCCGGTCAGCATCTTCTTGCCCTGCATCGGCGACGGCAGCGCCGCGGGCGCGCTGGGCGGACAGGCGATGCGTTCGTCCGCCTGCAGGCCGGAGCGCGCGAGCATGGCCAGCAGTTCCTCGCGCGCCTCGGGGGACATGCCGTCGAGCGGCAGGTCGTGCACGAGCGGGGCTTCGGGGCCGCGTCCGCTGCGCACGAGCTCCGCGAGCCAGTCCGGCTCATTGAAGGCCGACACGCTCTGCATCATCAGTGCCGTGGCGTTCCACAGGGTGGGCTCGCGCTCGAGCGCACGCATCGCCGACACGGCCGCATGCGTGGCGCAGGCGTGGGCGCAGGTCCATCCCAGGTCGGTCACCGAACCGGCCCAGCCCGAGCCGCGGTATTCGTAGGCCCAGTGGAACCAGTAGTGCGCCTCGCACAGCCATGCGTGGGCCGATTGCGGGCGCGCAGCCTGCCAGGCGCGCAGCCGCGCCAGGCCTTCGGCACCGGCCCCGGTACAGCCCTGGAGGTCGGCGGGCAGCGCGGCGTGGTAGCGCTCTTCGGCGGCGCGGTCGCGGAAGCTCGCGGCCAGCGCTTCGTCGAACAGGCGGTCGAGCGCGGCGTGCTCGCCTGCGCGCAGCAGCGCATCGACGTCGCAGATCTTCCATGGCGAGGGAATGGACAGGATCGGGTTCGTGGTCATGGTGTGCAGCGAAAGATCAAGGGGCACCGGCCGTCTCAGGCTGGCAGTGTTTGCGGATCGAAGATGCGGTAGCGTTTCCAGGGCAGCATGAGCCAGCTGCCCTCGACGTTGTGCAGGTGCTCGCGCACCTCCATGGCGGCGCGCGTGGAGGCGGGGCCGTCCTGGGTGCTGATGCGCAGCCAGTGCTCGCGCGCCCGTGCGTAGGCCAGGCCGAAATCCTCCCAGCCGTCGAAGCTGTCCTGCGCGCGCTGGGCGTTGAGGAACAGCACGGGCCACGCCTGCGCCTCGGGCACCCAGCCGAGCAGTGCGATGCAGCGCACCAGGAAGGCGGTGCGCGCGCAGTCGAAGGCCAGCGCATCGCGCACACGGCCCTGGGCCGCGAGTTGCTCGTAGAAGCCATCGTGCGAACGGCCGAGGCCGCCGACCCAGCCGGTGAGCGCGGCCTGCATGCGCGCGGGAATGGCGGCGGCGGGCAGGTCGGCGGGGAAGTTCATTTCCCTCAGCACCTGGCGCGCGAGTTGCTCACTTTTTTCGGCAGGCAGTTCGAGCGCGAGCGTGTCGCCGTTGCAAGGCAGGCCATTGCGAATCAGCAGGATGTCCGCGAGCGCAAGGGCCCAGCGGCGCCTGTTGGGCGCCGCGTTGTCGGCTGCGGCGCGGGCGGCGCGCAGTGCCGGGTCTTCCCTGGCGGGGGCGGCAGCGCCCTGGCTGCCGGGAGCGGTGGTTTCGCGGTCCTCGCGCATCAGGCCGGACAGCACGACGGCCACGCGCCACGCGAAGAACAGCAGGCCCAGCCCCACGAGCCACAGCAGCAGCTTCAGCATGGCAGCGCGCCCGGGACGATGGCCGTGAGCGGGATGCCTTCGATCTCGCAGGCGGCGGTCGGCAGGTCGCGCAGCATGGGCGGCAGGGATTTTTCGGGCAGGGTCAGGCGCGCGGCCGCGGCGACGGCCGGATCGACGTACCGCAGCCGGTCCAGTTCGTGGGGCGCAATGCGCAGCAGCAGCCATTGCAGTGCCGCCGGCGGGCGTTCGAAGTGTTCGATCAGGTGGAAGTTGGCACTCATCACGCTGAGCAGGAAGCCGGCGTCGGCCACGTCGGTCACGAATTTCCACTGGCCGGCCGCGGCGCCTCCGGCCGGCGCGGACGCATCGGGCTCGAACACCAGGCCCATGCCTTCGCAATCGGCATGGCGTTCGCCGCGCGGCGGCAGGGCGCGCAGGAACTGAAGCACGTCGTCGGCGTACTTGCGCACCGGGTGGCGGTTCTGCTTGCCCTTGATCTGGTCCACCCGCAGGCCGTCGGCGGCCACGCCGAGGCTGATCGTCACATGCGGCAGGTTGCCCGCGCTGCGCAAGGTGAAAAGACGCAGCCGGCCGTCCTGCGCGGCCTGCGCGTACTGCTCGCCATAGCCGCCGCTGAGCTTCTTCAGGCTCGCGAACTGTCCGAGGCAGTGCTGCATGTGGTAGGACTCGTAGGCCATCTCTTCGCGCAGCGCTGGATGGCTGCCATCGAACTCGAAGAAGGTGCCGTTGGTCGTGCGCAGCACTTCGCGCAGCGCGAGTCCGCTGCTGGGCACCCAGCCCTTGCTGCGCCGCGCCTGCATGCGCTGGTGCTCCCGCTCCCACATCGCCAGGGCCATGAAGCAGGTGATGCGCTGCAGCTTCTGCTCGAGCCGCGTGCCGCGCCGCGCGCGCAGGAACTCCACCAGCACGCGCTCGCGCTCGATCAGCAGCAGATGGTCGGGGTCGAGGTAGTGGCAGGCCGGGGGCTGCGCATCGGCGCGCGGCTGCAACCGCCTGGCCAGCCACTCGGGCACCGGCTTTGCGGGGCCTGCGGCCGCGAGGTAATCGGCCATCGAGTGCACCGGCAGCACGTGCTCGAAGCTGCCGATGGCCCAGCGAAAGAAATGATTGCGCAGCCAGGCTGCCATGTCGGCGTCGTCGCCGCGCTCGCTGCTGCGGCGTGCGATGGCCGCCTTGACCTCGGGCGCGTTCACGACGTCGCGCGGCAGGTAGGCTGCCGGTGGCGCGGGATCGGCGACGGGCGTGGTCAGCGGCATCGGCCGGCGCGGCTACAGCGTGAAGTCGTAGTCCACCGTGATCGGCGCATGGTCGCTGAACTTGATGGTCTTGTAGATCTGCTCGCTGCGCGCGAGAGTGCCCAGGGCCGGCGTGGCCAGGTGGTAGTCGAGCCGCCATCCCACGTTGTTCGCGTAGGCCTGGCCGCGGTTGCTCCACCAGGTGTAGGCCTCGGCCGTGGTGTCAGGCTTGAGCAGGCGGTAGACGTCCACCAGGCCCGCGCCGTCGGCGCCGGCGTCCAGCAGCCGGGTCATCCAGGCGCGCTCCTCGGGCAGGAAGCCGCTGTTCTTCTGGTTGCCGCGCCAGTTCTTGAGGTCGATTTCCTTGTGGGCGATGTTGATGTCGCCGCAAAGGATGAATTCGCGCTCCTTCTTGAGCGCGGTGAGGTGCGGGAAGAAGCCCTTCAGGAAGCGGAACTTGGCTTCCTGCCGCTCCTCGCCCGAACTGCCGCTCGGGAAGTAGCAGCTGATGATCGAGAGCTTGCGTTTGGGCGTGTCGAAGCGCAGTTCGAGGTAGCGGCCCTCGGCATCGAATTCGGCGTCGCCCCAGCCCACCACCACGGCGCTCGGCGCGTGCCTGGTGTAGATCGCGGTGCCGGCGTAGCCTTTTTTCTCGGCGAAGTGGAAATGGCCCTTGAGGCCGGCCATTTCCTCGAATCGGCCTTCGATGTCGCTCGCCTGCACCCGGATCTCCTGCATGCAAATACAATCCGGCGCAAGTTCGGCCACCCAGTCCGCCACCCCCTTCGTGGCGGCCGAACGCAGGCCATTGAGATTGAGGCTGGTCAGTTTGAACACAAGGAATTCCCGATGGCTGTAGATGGTGAGAAAAGCAGCGCGGTGGCGCAGGATTTCGTCCAGTTCGCGCTCGACGCAGGGGTGCTGCGCTTCGGCGAGTTCAAGACCAAGGCCGGTCGCATGAGTCCTTATTTCTTCAATTCGGGGCTCTTCGACGACGGCGCCAAGATCGCGCGGCTCGCCGGATTCTATGCAGACCGGCTGATCGAGAGCGGCGTCGAGTTCGACATGATCTTCGGCCCCGCCTACAAGGGCATTCCGCTGGGCGCCACGGTGGCGGCCGAACTGGCCCGGCGCGGGCGCAACCATCCCTTTGCCTACAACCGCAAGGAAGCCAAGGCGCACGGCGAGGGCGGCAACCTGGTGGGCGCGCCGCTCAGGGGCCGCGTGCTGATCGTCGACGACGTGATGTCGGCCGGCACCGCGGTGCGCGAATCCATTGCCGCCATCGAAGCCGCGGGCGCCACGCCGCACGCCGTGGCCATTGCGCTCGACCGGCAGGAAAAAGCCACCGAGAACGGCGTCGACGTGGACCACAGCGCCGTCCAGTACGTGCGCAACCAGCTGGGCCTGCAGGTGGTGGCCATTGCCACGCTCGACGACCTGCTGAACTATCTCTCGGGCAGCGCCGCCGCCGACCTCGGCGTGCATCGCGAGCGGGTGCTCGCCTACCGGGCGCGCTACGGCGCCAGCTGAGACCGACGCCGTGCCCATGCGCAAACTCGACCTGGCGGCCCGGCCGTTCGCAGCCCCGTGGGTGCTGCTGCTGATGGCACTGTGGGCCGGCGCGGCCCCGGCGCAGCCCGCACCGGCGCCGGCCGCGGGCATCTATTCGTGCACCGATGCACGCGGCCGCACCCTCACGGCCGACCGCCCGATTGCCGAATGCAGCGACCGCGAGCAGCGCGAACTGAGCCCGAGCGGCACCACGCGGCGCCGGATCGAGCCCACGTACACGGCCCGCGAGCTGGCCGAGCGCGAAGACCGCGCCCGCGAGGCTGCATTGCAGGCTGCGCGCCTGACCGACGAGCGCCGCCGCGAGCGCGCGCTGCTGGTGCGCTATCCCAATGCCGAGGTGCACGACCGCGAGCGCGCCGAGGCGCTGGTGCAGATCGACGCGGTGATCCAGGCCGCGAAGAAGCGCCTCGTCGAGCTGGCCGAAGACCGGAAGCGAATCGACGAGGAGCTGGAGTTCTACAAGCACGACGTGAGCAAGGCGCCCGGCGCCGTGCGCCGCAAGCTCGAGGACAACGCGCAGAGCGTGGCGGTGCAGAACCGCTTCATCGGCGAGCAGGAAGACGAGAAGAAGCGCGTCAACGCGCGCTTCGACGAGGAGCGCGCGCGCCTCAAGCAGCTCTGGTCTCCCCAGAACGGCGTCAGCAAACGCTGAGGGCCGGCGTCAGCCCAGCTTTGCCTTGAGCAGTTCGGTCACCTGGGCCGGGTTCGCCTTGCCGCCGCTGGCCTTCATCACCTGGCCCACGAGGCCGTTGAGGGCCTTCTCCTTGCCGCCGCGGTACTCCTCGACGTTCTTCGCGTTCTTTGCGATCACCTCGTCCAGGATCCTGTCGAGCGCGCCGGTGTCGCTCATGGGCTTGAGGTCCTTGGCCTCGATGATGGCGTCGACATCGCTGCCTTCGCCGGTCCAGAGCGCGTCGAACACCTGGCGTGCCGCATTGTTGGGCAGCGTGCCGTCGGCAATGCGCCCGACCAGCTGCGCCAGCTGCTGCGCCGTGACCGGCGCGGCCTCGATGCCGATTTCCTGCGCATTCAGCCGGCGCGCCATTTCACCGGTGATCCAGTTGCTCGCGAGCTTGGGCGTGGCGCCGGCCTTCACCGCGTCGTCGAAATAGCGTGAGAGCGCCGGGCTCTGCGTGAGCTGCGCCGCGTCGTATTCGGACATGCCGTGGTCGCGCACGTAGCGCTCGGCCATGGCGCGCGGCAGCTCGGGCATGGCGGCGCGCACGCGCTCGATCCACTCGGGCTCGATGGCGAGCGGCGGCAGGTCCGGGTCGGGGAAGTAGCGGTAGTCGGCCGCGTCTTCCTTGGTGCGCATGGTGCGCGTCTCGCCGGTGTCGGGGTCGAACAGCACCGTGGCCTGCTCGATCTTGCGGCCGTCTTCCAGTTCGTTGATCTGCGAGTTGATCTCGTAGTCGATCGCCTGCTGCATGAACTTGAAGCTGTTCAGGTTCTTGATCTCGCGCCGCGTGCCGAGCTTCTCGCCGGGCTTGCGCACCGAGACGTTGGCGTCGCAGCGGAAGCTTCCTTCCTGCATGTTGCCGTCGCAGATGCCGATCCAGGTGACGATCTTGTGCAGCTCGCGCGCATAGGCCACGGCCTCGGCGGTGGAGCGCATGTCGGGCTCGGTCACGATCTCCAGGAGCGGCGTGCCGGCGCGGTTCAGGTCGATGCCGCTCTGGCCGACGAAGTTCTCGTGCAGCGACTTGCCCGCGTCTTCCTCGAGGTGGGCGCGCACCAGGCGCACGGTCTTCTTTTCCTGGCCGAGGAAGAACGAGACGGCGCCGCCCTGCACGACCGGGATCTCGTACTGGCTGATCTGGTAGCCCTTGGGCAGGTCGGGGTAGAAGTAGTTCTTGCGCGCGAACACGCTGCGCGGCGCAATGTGCGAGCCGAGCGCGAGGCCCAGCTTGATGGCGCGCTCGACCGCGCCCTTGTTCATCACGGGCAGCGTGCCGGGCAGCGCCAGGTCGACCGCGCAGGCCTGCGTGTTGGGCTCGGCGCCGAAGGCGGTGGAGGCGCGGCTGAAGATCTTGCTCGCGGTCGAGAGCTGGGCGTGCGTCTCGAAGCCGATGATGACTTCATAGCCGCGCACCAGCGGGCCGGTCGGGCGGCCTTCTTGCTGTGCTTCGAAAGTGTTCACGGGTTCGCTCATTTCAGAATCCCTCCGGCGTGCGCGTGTGCCAGTCGGTGGCCTGCTGGAAGCGGTGCGCCGCGTTCAGCAGCTTCGCTTCGCCGAAGTAGTTGCCGATCATTTGCAGGCCCACGGGCATGCCGTTTTCATCGAAGCCCGCGGGCACGCTCATGCCGGGCAGGCCGGCCAGCGAGGCGGGCAGCGTGAAGATGTCGGCCAGGTAGTCGGCCACCGGGTCGCCGCCGTGCTCGCCGATCTTCCAGGCGGTGGTCGGCGCGGCGGGGCCGGCGATCACGTCGCACTGCCTGAAGGCCTGCTGGAAGTCGTCGGCGATCATGCGGCGCACCTTCTGCGCCTGCAGGTAGTAGGCGTCGTAGTAGCCGTGGCTCAGCACGTAGGTGCCGATCATGATGCGGCGCTTCACCTCGTCGCCGAAGCCTTCGGCGCGCGTGCGCTCGTACATCTCGGCCAGGTCCTTGTACTGTTTCGCGCGGTGGCCGAACTTGACGCCGTCGAAGCGGCTCAGGTTGCTCGAGGCCTCGGCCGCGGCCAGGATGTAGTACACGGGTATCGAGAGCTCCGTGAGCGGCAGCGACACCTCGACGCGCTTCGCGCCGAGCTTCTCGTACTGCGCGAGCGCGGCGTCGATCGCCGCGCGCACGCCGGGCGCCACGCCTGCGCCGAAGAATTCCTTGGGCACGCCGATGCGCAGGCCGTCGAGCGAGTCGCCGAGCGAGCGGCCGAAGTCTTCGGCGGGCTTGTCGAGCGAGGTCGAGTCGCGGTCGAGGTCGGGGCCGCAGAAGGCCGACAGCAGCAGCGCGCAGTCCTCGGCCGAACGGGCCATCGGGCCGGCCTGGTCGAGGCTGGACGCGAAGGCCACCATGCCGTAGCGCGAGGCGCGGCCGTAGGTCGGCTTGATGCCGGTGATGCCGCAGAACGAGGCCGGCTGGCGGATCGAGCCGCCGGTATCGGTGCCGGTGGCCGCGGGCGCGAGGCGCGCCGCCACGGCTGCGGCGCTGGCGCCCGAGGAGCCGCCCGGGATGCGCTCGCGGTTCCAGGGGTTGCGCACCGGCACGGCCTTGTCGTGGCCCACGGCGGGCACGGCGACGTTCTCGTTGGCCGAACCCATCGCGAATTCGTCGCAGCTGAGCTTGCCCAGCGTGACCGCGCCGGCCTCGGCCAGGCGCTTGACCACGGTGGCGTCGAACGGCGAGCGGTAGCCCGCGAGCATCTTCGAGCCGGCGGTGGTGGCGAAGTCGGTGGTGGTGAAGATGTCCTTGTGCGCGATCGGCACGCCGGCCAGCGCGGGCGCATTGCCGGCCGCGATCAGCGCGTCGGCCGCGCGGGCCTGGGCCAGCGTGACCTCTTCGTTCACGTCGACGAAGGTGCCGAGCGACTCATGCGCCTTCATGCGGCCAAGGAAGGCCTGCGAGGCCTCGACGGCCGAAACCTTGCGCTCGGCCAGGGCCTTGGCAAGGGCGGCCACGCCCATCTGGTGCAGTTCGCCGCTCATTCGATCACCTTCGGCACGAGGAACAGGCCGGCTTCGACGGCCGGGGCGCTCTTCTGGTTGGCTTCGCGGTTGTCGGGTTCGCTCGCTATGTCGTCGCGCAGGCGCAGCGTGATGTCCTCGACGGCGGCCACCGGATGGGCCAGCGGCTCCACCCCGGTGGTGTCGACCGAACGCATGCGTTCGACCAGGTCAAAAAAGCCGTTGATCTGGCTGAGCATGCGCTCGCTTTCGTCGGAGGCAAGCTGCAGCCGCGCCAGGGAGGCGATGCGTGCAATATCTGAAGCGGAAAGTGACATGGGTCGGACCGGCCGAAAAAACCGGAAGTAATCGCACGCCGGAGAGGGTGCTAACACGGGATTCAGAGGGGATTCGGGTATTATCCCGCCTTTGCCGCAACCCCCGCGAACGCGCCGGCTTTTGCGCCAAAAACGATCAATTCACCCCGTCATACGACCCAAAAAACAGAGCGACGACCTGCCGACGCGCAGGCGTGCTCCAGAGGATTCCGCACATGTTTGGAGCTTTCCGTCGGTACTTTTCCACCGACCTGGCGATTGACCTCGGCACCGCCAACACCCTGATCTTCGCTCGCAACAAGGGCATCGTGCTGGACGAACCCTCGGTGGTCGCCATCCGCCACGAAGGCGGCCCCCACGGCAAGAAGGTGATCCAGGCCGTCGGCCGCGAGGCCAAGGCCATGCTGGGCAAGGTGCCCGGCAACATCGAGGCGATCCGCCCGATGAAGGACGGCGTGATTGCCGACTTCGTGATCACCGAGCAGATGATCAAGCAGTTCATCAAGATGGTGCACCCGCGCACGCTGCTCACGCCGAGCCCGCGCATCATCATCTGCGTGCCCTGCGGCTCCACCCAGGTCGAACGCCGCGCCATCAAGGACGCGGCCGAGGCGGCGGGCGCCACGTCGGTCTACCTGATCGAGGAACCCATGGCCGCGGCCATCGGCGCGGGCCTGCCCGTCAGCGAGGCCTCGGGCTCGATGGTGGTCGACATCGGCGGCGGCACCACCGAAGTGGGCGTCATCAGCCTGGGCGGCATGGTCTACAAGGGCTCGGTCCGCGTGGGCGGCGACCGCTTCGACGAAGCCATCATCAACTACATCCGCCGCAACTACGGCATGCTGATCGGCGAGCCGACGGCCGAAGTCATCAAGAAGAACATCGGCTCGGCCTTCCCGGGCTCCGAGGTCAAGGAGATGGAAGTCAAGGGCCGCAACCTCTCCGAAGGCGTGCCGCGCAGCTTCACCATCAGCAGCAACGAAGTGCTGGAAGCCCTGACCGACCCGCTCAACAACATCGTCTCGGCCGTGAAGAACGCGCTGGAGCAGACGCCCCCCGAGCTGGGCGCCGACATCGCCGAACGCGGCATGATGCTGACCGGCGGCGGCGCGCTGCTGCGCGACCTGGACCGCCTGCTGGCCGAGGAAACCGGCCTGCCGGTGCTGGTGGCCGAAGACCCGCTGACCTGCGTGGTGCGCGGCTGCGGCATTGCGCTGGAACGCATGGACCGCCTGGGCAGCATCTTCACGAGCGAGTAAGAGGCGCAAGCCATCATCGGCCGGCCTCTGCTTGCGCAGGCCGGCTTTTTTGCCATCTGACGTTGCACACAGCCAGGTCCGAACCATGCCCTTGGGCACGCTCGATCGCACAGCCCCACCCCTGTTCAACCAGGGGCAGTCGGCGCTCAGCAAGCTGATCTTCTTCGGCGCGCTCGCGCTGTTCCTGATGGTGGCCGACGCGCGCTTCCATCTGGTGCAGCCGCTGCGCGCGGCCGTCGGCGCGGTGCTCTATCCGGTGCAATGGCTGGCGCTCAAGCCGGTGCAGCTGGTGGTGGGCGGCGGCCGCTATTTCGAAGACCTGCAGGCGGCCCAGCGCAACGAGGACGAGGCGCGCAAGGCGCTCATGCTGCAGGCCGAGCGCGCGAGCCAGGCCGACACGCTCGCGCAGGACAACGCGCGGCTGCGCGCGCTGCTCGAGCTGCGCCAGACCACCCAGGCCCCGGGCCGCGCGGCCGAGGTGCTGTACGACGCGGCCGACCCGTACACGCGCAAGATCGTCATCGACCAGGGGCTCACCCAGGGCGTGGCCGCCGGCTCGCCCGTGATCGACGCGCACGGCGTGCTGGGACAGGTGACGCAGGTGCAGCCCTTCACGAGCGAGGTCACGCTGGTGATCGACCGCGATCTTTCCATTCCCGTGCAGAACACCCGCACCGGCGTGCGCAGCGTGGCCTTCGGCGACGCGTCGGCGCATGGCGGCGGACTCGAACTGCGCTTCATGGCCGCCAATGCCGACCTGCAGGAGGGCGACCTGCTGTCCACCAGCGGCGTCGACGGCGTCTACCCGCCCGGCCTGCCGGTGGCGAAGATCGAGCGTATCGAGCGCCGCGCCGATTCGGCCTTTGCGCGCATCTATTGCGTGCCGCTGGCCCGCGTGACGGCCGCGCGCTACGTGCTGGTGCTCGCGCCCACCGGGGCGCCGTCGGCGCCGCCGGCCCCGGCGCCCGCCGCCGCGGTGCGCAAGAAGCCCGAGGCCAAGCCGGCCGGCAAGACAACGGACAAGGCCGACAAGAAAGCCGCGGAGCGCACCCGATGATCAAGCGTCCCGGACAACAGCAGCTCCTGCTGCCCGTGAGCCCGCTGTTCATGTGGGCGAGCCTGGTGGCGGCGCTGCTCATCAACATGATCCCGATCGGCCGCGCCGCCTGGATGCCCGACCTGCTCGCGCTGGCCATCGTGTTCTGGGGCGTGCACCAGCCGATGCGCGTGGGCATTGGCGCGGCCTTCGTCTTCGGGCTGTGCATGGACGTGCACCAGTCGTCGATGCTGGGCCAGCATGCGCTGTCCTACACCACGCTGGGCTTCTTCGCGATCACCATCCACCGGCGCCTGCTCTGGTACCCGGTGGCCTCGCAGGCGCTGCAGGTGCTGCCGCTCTTTGCGCTGTCGCAGCTGATCGAGGTGATCACGCGGATGGTCGGCGGCGGCGTGTTCCCGGGCTGGAGCGTGCTGATCTCGCCGGCGCTGGAGGCTGCGCTGTGGCCGCTGGCCACCGCCTTGCTGCTCGCGCCGCAGCTTCGCACGCCGGACCCCGACGAGAATCGTCCGCTGTAGCCATGGCGCACCCCGGTCTTTCATTCCCGGCATTTGCCATGGCCACGGCCGGCGCCTAAGCTCGCAGCTCCGCCGCCATGACCGAAATCCGCAACGTCGCCGCCGACCTCGCGCGCTTCAAGCGCCGCGTGGTCGTGATCGGCCTGGCCGTGCTGTTCGCCTTCAGCCTGCTGTGCGCGCGCCTGATCTACCTCCAGGTGGTGCGGCACGAAGACCTCGCGGAACAGGCCGAGAGCAACCGCACGGCCATCGTGCCGGTGGTGCCCAACCGCGGCCTGATCCTCGACCGCAACGGCATCGTGCTGGCGTCGAACTATTCGGCCTACACGCTGGAGATCACGCCCTCGAAGGTGGGCGACGTCGAGGAGACCATCGAGAGCCTCACCCAGGTGCTCGAGATCTCGCCGCGCGACCGCCGCCGCTTCAAGCGCCTGCGGGAAGACTCGCGCAGCTTCGACTCCATTCCGATCCGCACCCGCCTGAGCGACGAGGAAGTCGCGCGCTTCGCCGCGCAGCGCTACCGCTTCCCGGGCGTGGAGATCAAGGCCCGGCTGTTCCGCAACTATCCGCACGCCGAGCTGGCCTCGCACGTGCTCGGCTACATCGGCCGCATCAACCAGCGCGAGAAGACCGCGATGGAAGACTGGGCCGAGGAAGACCAGGCCAACTACAAGGGCACCGACTACATCGGCAAGCTCGGCATCGAGCAGAGCTACGAGAAGACGCTGCATGGCCAGACCGGCGTCGAGCAGATGGAAACCTCGGCCGGCGGCCGCGCGGTGCGCCGGCTCGCCAGCCACCCGGCCACGCCCGGCAACACCGTGATGCTGTCGCTCGACATCAAGCTGCAGAAGCTGGTGGAAGACATGTTCGGCGAGCGCCGCGGCGCGCTGGTGGCCATCGACCCCAAGACCGGCGAGGTGCTGGCCTTCGTGAGCAAGCCCACCTTCGACCCGAACCTGTTCGTCGAAGGCATCGACACCGAGAGCTGGCAGGCGCTGACCGAATCGCTCGACAAGCCGCTCTTGAACCGCGCGCTGCGCGGCACCTATCCGCCCGGCTCCACCTACAAGCCCTTCATGGCGCTGGCGGCGCTGCAGACCGGCAAGCGCGGCCCCAACGTGGTGGTGAACGATCCCGGCTACTTCAACTTCGGCGGCCACCGCTTCGGCAGTCCCGAAGGCAACATCGGCGGTGTCGACATGCGCCGTTCGATCCAGCTGTCGAGCAACATCTACTACTACTCGCTGGCCAACGAAATGGGCGTGGACCTGATCCACGACTTCATGAAGCCGCTGGGCTTCGGCCAGATCACCGGCATCGACCTCGGCGGCGAGGTGCGCGGCGTGCTGCCGAGCACCGAATGGAAGCGCAACGCCTACAAGCGGCCCGAGCAGAAGAAGTGGTATGCGGGCGAGACCATTTCGCTGGGCATCGGGCAGGGCTACAACGCCTTCACGATGCTGCAGCTCGCGCAGGCCACGGCCATCGTGGCCGACGGTGGCCGCAAGCACAAGCCGCACCTCGTGCTGGCCACGCGCAACACCGTGAGCGGGCAGGTGGTGCCGCTGCCCCAGCCGCCGGCCGAGAACCTGGGCTACACCGCGGCCAACGTCGCGGTGGTCCGCGAGGGCCTGACCAGCGTGGTCACCAGCGGCACCGCGCGCGGCGTGTTCGCCGGCGCGGGCTACCAGGCGGCGGGCAAGACCGGCACCGCGCAGGCCGTGACGCAGGCGCAGAACACCAAGTACAACGCCAAGGCGCTCGAGGAGCACCAGCGCGACCACGCGCTCTTCATGGCCTTCGCGCCGGCCACCGATCCGAAGATCGCGCTGGCGGTGATCGTCGAGAACGCCGGCTGGGGCGCAGGCGCGGCGGCGCCCATTGCCCGCCGCGTGTTCGACTACTGGCTGATGGACCAGTACCCGAGCGAGGCCGACATGGCCGCCATCAAGGTCGGCAAGGCCACCGCGCCGATCGGCAAGCCGCGCGTGGCCAGCGAAGTGGCGTGGCCGGCGGCGGCCTCTGCCGCGACCGCGCCCTGAGTCTTGCCCTAAGCCACCACGGTCCCGCTGACCTCCCCCAGCCCGATGCGCACCGCGCCCGCGCGCTCGCACCAGCCGCGGATCACCAGCGTGTCGCCGTCCTCGAGGAAGGTGCGCTTCTCGCCGTTGGGCAGCGTGATCGGCTGCTTGCCGCCCTGCGTGAGCTCGATCAGCGAGCCGGCCTCGTCGGGCTTGGGGCCCGAGAGCGTGCCCGAGCCCAGCAGGTCGCCGGGTTGCAGGTTGCAGCCGTTCACCGTGTGGTGCGCGACCAGCTGCGCGGCGGTCCAGTAGGCGGCCTCGGTGGTGTTGCCGCGCGTGAGGCGCGCGGGCGCCAGGCCTTCGGCGCGCATCTTCGCGGTCTGCAGCAGCACCTCGAGCGTGATGTCGAGCGCGCCGCCTTCGCGGTTCGAGGGCGCGTCCAGATAGGGCAGCGGCTGCGGATCTCCCGCGGGCCGCTCGAAGCGGGCGCGGAACGGCGCCAGCGCCTCCATCGTCACGATCCACGGCGACAGCGTGCTTGCGAAATTCTTTGAAAGGAAAGGGCCCAGCGGCTGGTACTCCCAGGCCTGGATATCGCGCGCCGACCAGTCGTTGAGCAGGGCCACGCCGAACAGGTGGTCTTCGGCCTCGGCGATGGCAATCGGCTCGCCGAGCGCATTGCCGCGGCCGACGAAGAAACCCAGTTCCAGTTCGTAGTCGAGCCGCTTCGAAGGACCGAAGCCGGGCTCGGCCGCATCCGGCGCCTTGGTCTGCCCCTGCGGGCGCTTGAAGGCCTGCCCGCTCACGCCGATCGACGAGGCACGGCCGTGGTAGCCGATCGGCACCCACTTGTAGTTGGGCATCAGTGGCTGGTCGGGGCGGAACAGCTTGCCGATGGTGGTGGCGTGGTGGATGCCGGTGTAGAAGTCGGTGTAGTCGCCGATGCGGCAGGGCACGGTCATTTCGGCGCTGGCCTGCGGCAGCAGCGCCTTGGACCATGCGGCCTGCTGGCTGCTGCCTTCGGCCAGGCCCGCAGAAATGGCCGTGCGCAGGGCCTGGCGCTCCCTCACGCTCGCGTTCATCAGCACGTTCATGTCGTCGGTATCGACCAGGCCGACAGCCTTCAGGTCGAGCACCTGGTCGCCGATGGCCACGCCGATGCGGAAAGCTTCACTGCTGCCGGCTGTGCGAAAGCGGCCGAAGGGCAGGTTCTGGATCGGGAAGTCGCAGCCGGCTCCGTTGGCGGAGGCGACCCAGCTGCGCAGCTTCGGGTCGTGGGTGGCGTTCAGTACGGTGGTGCTCATGGCATGTCTTTCTTTGAGATTCGGTTCAGTCGGCGGTCATGCCGGCTTTCCTGGCGACGTCGCCGAGGCGCTGGTATTCGGTTTGCGTGAGCGTGGCCAGCTCCTGCGCGGTCGAGCCGCGCGGCGAGAAGCCGGCCTGCTGCAGCCTGGCCTTCACCTCGGGCATCACGAGCGCCTCGACGAAGGCTTCGTTCAACGCCTTCACGATGGGTGCCGGCAGGTTCGCGGGACCGTACACGCCGAACCATGGGTCCAGCGCATAGCCCTTGAGCCCGGCCTCGGCCATCGTCGGCACCTCGGGCAGCGAGGGCGAGCGCGCCGGCCCCGCCACCGCCAGCGCGCGCAGCTTGCCGGCCTGGATGTGCGGCAGCGACGCCGGCAGGTTGTCGAACATCAGGCCGATGTTGTTGCCCAGCATGTCGGTGATGGCCGGGCCGCTGCCCTTGTAGGCCACGTGCACGAGCTCGGTGCCGGTCATCTGCGCGAACATCACGCCCGCCAGGTTCATCGAGGTGCCCGCGCCGGCCGTGGCGTAGGGCAGGCCGGGGTTCTTCTTCGCGGCCGCGATCAGATCGGACACCGACTTGATCGGCGAGCTCGCGGGCACCTCGAGCACGATGGTCGAGGTGCCCAGCAGGCTGATCGCGGTGAAGTCGCGGCGCGGATCGAAGGCCATGGCCTTGTAGATGTGCGGGTTGAGCGCATTGGTCGAGATGGCGCCGAAGCCGATGGTGTAGCCGTCGGGCGCAGCCTTGGCCACGGCATCCATGCCGATGTTGCCGCCCGCACCGCCGCGGTTGTCGATCAGCACCGGCTGGCCCAGCTTCTGCGAGACCTGCTGGCCCACGGTGCGCGCCACCAGGTCGGTGGTGCCGCCGGGCGTGTAGGGCACGATGAAGCGGATGGGCTTCGACGGGAAGTCCGCCGCGTGCGCCGCGAGCAAGGGCGCGGCGAGCAGGGCGATGGCGGCCGCGCGGCGCGTGATGGCGAATGCGTTCTTCATGGCTTGAACTGGTCCTTGAGACCCGCCCAGCAATCGGCGTAATCGGTGTCGAGCGCGGGGCTCTTGAGCGCGAAGTTCGTCGGAATGAAGCGCAAGCGGCTCTCGAACATGAAGGCCAGCGTGTTGTCCAGCTTGTGCGGCCTGAGGTCGGCATGCGTGGCCTTGTCGAAGGCTTCCTCGTCGGGGCCGTGCGGCACCATGCAGTTGTGCAGGCTCGCGCCGCCGGGCTTGAAGCCGCCCGGCTTGGCGTCGTATTCGCCGAGCACCAGGCCCATGAATTCGCTCATGAGGTTGCGGTGGAACCATGGCGGACGGAAGGTGTTCTCCATCACCATCCAGCGCGGCGGGAAGATCACGAAATCGCAGTTGGCGGTACCGGGCGTGTCGCTCGGCGAGGTCAGCACGGTGAAGATCGACGGATCGGGATGGTCGAAGCTGATGGAGCCGATCACCATGAAGTTGGCGGTGTCGTACTTCACCGGCGCCAGGTTGCCGTGCCAGGCGACCACGTTGAACGGCGACTGCTTGGCCGGCGCCTTCCAGAAGCGGCCGCCGAATTTCTTCACCAGCTCGTAGGCGCCGCCGTCTTCCTCGAAGGCCGCCACGGGGGCCTGGAAGTCGCGCGCGTTGGCCAGGCCGTTGGAGCCGATCGGGCCGAGCTCGGGCAGGCGGAATTGCGCGCCGTAGTTCTCGCAGACATAGCCGCGCGAGAGGCCGTCGGGCAAGGCCACCTTGAAGGCCATGCCGCGCGGCAGCAGCGCGATTTCGCCGGGCTTCACGTCGAGCACGCCGAGTTCGGTGGTGATGACGAGGCGGCCCTGCTGCGGCACGATGAGCATCTCGCCGTCCGCGTTGACGAAGGCGCGGCGCTCCATCGATCGGCCCGCGAGGTACATGAGCGAGCCGATGCCGACCTGCGATTCGGCATCGCCGTTGGCGGCGACCGTGTGCATGCCGTCGATGAAGTCCGCCTCGGCCGCGCCGCCGTCGAGCGGCATCGGGTGCCAGCGCAGCGGCTCGGGCGGCAGCGCGATCTCGCGGTCGGCGCCGGTGGTCCAGTGCGCCTGCGCATACGGCTGGTAGCGGCCCGACACCACCGAGGGTTGCCGGCGGTAGAGCCAGGTGCGGCGGTTCTCGTGGCGCGGCGCGGTGAAGGCGGTGCCCGAGAGCAGCTCGGTGTAGAGGTCGAAGGGGGCGCGCTGCGGGCTGTTGCGGCCCTGCGGCAGGGCGCCGGCAACGGCTTCCGAGGCGTACTCGTTGCCGAAGCCGCTCTGGTAGCGCCGTTCGGTATCGTCGATGGGGTTCGTCATGGGGTTCTCTTTCGAAAAGCGCGATGAATGAGGTTGGAGTGCGCGGGTTCAGCTGCCGCGTGCGGCCTCGAAGGCTTCGCGCAGCACGGCCAGCGAGCCGATGTGGTTGGCCAGCACCAGCACGAGCCGCGCATTGAAGGCGTGGCTCTCCTCGGTGGAAAGCCCCTGATGCGCCTCGATCAGCGCTTCGTAGAAATCGTCCGGGGCTTCGAGGTTCGGTGCGGTGATCAGTTGTCGTTGCTGTTGCATGGTGGTCCTCATGCCTTGGCCAGTGCGCGGCCGATGGCTGCGCGGATGTTTTCTGCCGTGGGTTGCCGCCAGCGCGCGCACACATGCTGGTCGGGCCGCAGCAGGTAGACGGTGCCGGGCCGCGCGTCGTAGCGCTGCACGGCGAGCTCGCCTGCGGGCGTTGCGCCTTGCACGCGCACGACGTGCAGCGGAAGGTCGCAAGCCATCAGCGCCTGCAGGCTGCGCTCGGCCGCCCCGCCGGTGCCGAACAGCAGCGCCGTGAACTGCGCCACGTGGCATTCGCGCAGCAGCCAGCCGCTGCCGCCGTCGGCGCGCACGATGGGCGCATCGGCCGCCGCGGCGCCGGGCACCATCGCACCCGCAAACACATCGGCATCGGGCGTGTTGAGCGGCGAGTCGCGCAGCACCGCAGGCACCGAGAGCCGCCCGCTGTTGACCAGCGTGCGCGCGAAGGCGTGGCGCTTGGTGAGCTCCAGCACCGCGTCGCGGAACAGCCGGCTCACCTCGCTCTTGGGCGTGATGAAGTCGGTGGCGCGCGCGGAGTTGCGGATGTTCTCGTCGGCCGCGTATTCGCGCTCGCTCGCATAGCTGTCGAGCAGCGCGTCGGGCGCCTCGCCCTGGAGCACGGCCGCGAGCTTCCAGCCCAGGTTGTCGGCGTCCTGCACGCCCGAGTTGGCGCCGCGCGCGCCGAAGGGCGACACGCCATGCGCCGAGTCGCCCGCGAACAGCACGCGGCCGTGGCGAAAGCGCTCCATGCGCTGGCAGGCGAAGGTGTAGACGCTGGCCCAGCCGATCTGGAACTGCACGCCCTCGAAGCCGATGCTGTCGAGCAGCGCGCGTACGCGCGGCGTGATGTTCTCGGGCTTGCGTTCTTCCACCGGGTCGGCGTCCCAGCCGAGCTGGAAGTCCACGCGCCACATGCCGTCGGCCTGCTTGTGCAGCAGCACGCTCTGGCCGGGATGGAACGGCGGGTCGAACCAGAAGCGCCGCTCCGTCGGCAGGTCCGCATCCATCGTGATGTCGGCAATCAGGAAGCGGTCGCGGAAGGTGCGGCCCTTGGCTTCGAGGCCCATCAATTGACGCAGGTTGGAGCGCGAGCCGTCGCAGGCGCCGACGTAGTCGGCGGCCAGCCGGTAGTCGCCCTCGGGCGTTTCGATGCTGAGCAGCGCGCTGTCGCCGCGCTGTTCGATGCCCGTGACCTTGTGGTTCCAGCGCAGGTCGATCAGCGGCAGCGTGGCGACACGCTCGACGAGATAGCCCTCGACGTAGTACTGCTGCAGGTTGATGAAGGCCGGGCGCTCGTGGCCGGGCTCGGGCAGCAGGTCGAAGCGGTAGACCTGCTCGTCATGGAAGAACACCTTGCCCACGTGCCACGACACGCCCTTGTCGACCATGCGGTCGCCGCAGCCGAGGCGGTCGAAGATCTCGAGCGTGCGCTTGGCGAAGCAGATCGCGCGCGAGCCGCTGGACAGGGTGTTGTCATTGTCGAGCAGCACCACCGGAATCTCGCGCAACGCAAGATCGATGGCCAGCGCGAGGCCGACCGGGCCGGCGCCGACGATCACCACGGGGTGGCGGGCGGGCGTGGATGCGTCCTGGTCGGCGTGGCGCCTGTAGTCGAAGCGCAGGCTTTGATAGTCGATCACGTTTTGTCTCCGTGTCTTTGTATTGCTCCTTCCCCCGCTGGGGGAAGGCTGGGATGGGGACTGGCGGCGCTCGAAATTGGCGCTCTGCGTGCCCCCACCCCAGCCCTCCCCCGGAAGGGGAGGGAGCAGGACAGGTCAGCCTTCGAGCGCCTTCCACATCTCGATGTCGCGCTCGGCTGTCCACACGCGCGGATCGGCATGGCCCGAGGCCTCGTCGTACGCGCGGCTCACGTCGAAGGGCATGCAGTGGTCGAAGATCACCCACTGGCTGTACTTGGGCTTGAGCCTGGCGTAGGTGTCCTTGTAGACCGTGTTCAGGTCGCGCCCGGCCTTCACGCCTTCCTGCACGCTGGCGTACACGTCGGAGATGAAGTTGCGCGTGCCGGTCAGGCCTTCGGCCACTTCGGCCGGCGTGGTGAGCGCGGCGCCGCGGCCCGGCACCAGCGCGGCGGGCTTGAGCGCCGCGATGTTGTCCAGCGTCTGCGGCCAGTCCTTGAAGTAGGCGTCGCCCGCATACGGCGTCGCGCCGAACTCGACCAGGTCGCCCGACAGCAGCGTGCGCTCCTCGGGCAGCCACACGACCGTGTCGCCCTTGGTGTGGCCGCGGCCCAGCTGGATCAGCTGCACCTCGAGCTTGCCGAGCCACAGCGTCATCTTGCCCGTGAAGGTCATGGTGGGCCAGGTCAGGCCGGGCGGCACGGTCTCGACGTTCTGGAACAGGCGCGGAAAGCGGCCGATCTCGCTGGCCTTGTCCTGCTCGCCGCGCTCGACGATCAGGTCGCGCGTGTCCTGGCTGGCCAGGATGTGCTCGGCACCGTAGCCGGCCGCGCCCAGCACGCGCACCGCGTGGTAGCACCACGTACTTGATGGGCTTGTCGGTCACTTCGCGGATGCGGCGCACCACGTCGGCCGCCATGGCGGGCGTGGCCTGGGTGTCGGCCACCAGCACACAGTCGTCGCCGATCACGATGCCGGTGTTGGGATCGCCCTCGGCGGTATAGGCCCAGGCGTGCGCCGAGATCTGGCTGAAGGTGATCTTCTTCTCTTCCATGTCGGCCTGGCTGGCGAATTTCTTGGCTTGGCTCATCGTGTGTCTCCGTCGGTTGGATCGAAATTTGGATTCGTCTAAAACAAATGAATTTGCGGTTAGCGAATTCCGAGAGTGTAAGCCCGAGATCAGTTCATGTCTAATCCCTTCTTCATGAACGAACGACCAGAAGGCGAGGCCGGCCATGGCAGCCAATGACACCGACCGCGCCCAGCGCGGCATCCAGAGCATCGAAGTCGGCGGCCAGCTGCTGCGCGCGCTGGTGCACCACGGCCGGCCCATGGCGCTGAAGGACCTGGCGCGCGAGGCCGACATGACGGCCGCCAAGGCGCATCCCTACATGGTGAGCTTCGGGCGGCTGGGCCTGATCGAGCAGGACCGCGCCAGCGGCCACTATCTGCTCGGGCCGCTGGCCTTGCAACTGGGGCTCATCAGCCTGCAGCAGGCCGACCCGGTGCACATTGCGACGCCGCTGATCGCCGAAGTGGCGCAGCGCATCGGCCACACGGTGGCGCTCGCGGTCTGGGGCGCGCGCGGTGCGACCATCGTGCGCACGGCCGAATCGCCTTCGCCGGTGCATGTGAACATGCGGCACGGCACGGTGTTCTCGCTCACCAACACCGCCTCGGGCCGGGTCTTTGCCGCCTACCTGGAGGCCGGTGCGGTGCGGCAGCTGCTCGACGCCGAGCGCCAGCGGCACAAGCTGCGCAAGGCCGGCGAAGAGCCGCCCGCGGCCGGCATGCCGCCGCAGCGGCCGCTGCCCTCGTGGAGCGAATTCGAGCGCCAGCTGCAGGAAGTGCGCGCGCACGGCATCAGCCGCTCCGAGGGCGAGGTGATCGAGGGCGTCAGCGCGATGGCGGCGCCGGTGTTCGACCACACCGGCGCCATCGTGCTGTCGGTCACGGCCATCGGCCCGGCCGCCATCTTCGACACCGCCTGGGACGGCGAAATCGCACGCGCGCTCAAGGCCTGCGCGGGCACGGTCTCCGCGCGGCTGGGCGCAACGTCTGCCGGAAGAAAGGCTTCCGCACCACTGGATCCATGAGCCTGGGCACCGCTTCTTCCCCCGCGTCTCCCGTCGAATCCGCCATCGCCCTGCTGGGTGCCGCCCGGCGCATCGCCGTGCTCTCCGGCGCGGGACTGTCCAGGGCTTCGGGCATTCCGACCTACCGCGACGCCGACGGCCTCTGGATGAACCAGAACGCACTGCAGTTCTCCCACGCCGAAGACCTGCAGCGCGATCCCAAGGGCTTCACCCGCTTCTGGGCCCGGCGGCTCGACACGGTCGAGGCCGCCCAGCCGAACCCCGGGCACGCGGCGCTCGCGCTGCTGCAGCGGCTGCGCCCGGCCACGCGCCTGATCACGCAGAACGTCGACGGCCTGCTCTCGATCGCGGGCGGGCTGGACGTGCTCGAACTGCACGGTTCGCTGCGCCGTTGGCGTTGCGACCACTGCGGCAACCGCCGCGGCCCCTGGCCCTTTCACCGCTGCATGCGCTGCGCCTCGCGCGCCCGGCCCGACGTCGTGATGTTCGGCGAGATGCTGAACCACGGCGTGCTGCACGACGCCCAGGTGGCCGCGCAGGAGTCGGACGTGTTCATGGTGGTCGGCAGCACCTCCGTGGTCTATCCGGCGGCCGAGCTGCCGCAGCTGGCGGTGTCGCGCGGCGCCCGGCTGATCACGCTCAACATGGAGCCGCTGCCGCATCTGGACGAGGCGGCCTCGGTGGTCCTGCGCGGCGCGGCGGAGCTGCTGCTGCCGCAGCTGGTGGCGGGGATGGGCGGCTAGCTTTCGGAAGCCCTGGCCTCGCGCAGCGCACGCCAACGCGCGAGGCTTGCGGCAGGCCAGTACGCCTCGCGCTCGTAGTATTCGGCCACCGCTGGCGTGCCGGGCGGCAGCACCACCCAGGGCTGCTTCGACATCGTGAAAATGTGCAGGTCCGGCGGCAGCTGGTCGGGCGTATCGAGCGTGCCCACGCGGACGAAGCACACCGCATCGCCCGCACCGGCATAGTGGCTCCAGAGTGCGACACGGCAATGGGGGCAGCGAACGTACTTCTGGCCGCGTCCGCTGGCCGAAGGCGTCAGCACCACATCGACGGTGCCTTGCAGCAGTTGCATGTGCGCGGGTTCGATCAAGGCGTTGAGCGCGAAGGACGAGCCCGTTTCGCGTTGGCACCAGCGGCAATGGCAGCAGTGCACGAACAGCGGCGCAGCCGTCATGCGGTAGCGCACGGCGCCGCAAGTGCAGCCCCCGTCGAGGGGCACGAAGGCATTGCCGTCAACAGCGGCGGCCATGGCGCTTCCTGGAAGGGCGCTCAGCCCTTCTTGCCACCCAGCAGCACCAGCGCCCCGCCCACCACGATGGCGGCCACGCTGGCCCAGGCCGGGAAGTTGACCTGCTGCTTCTCCTTCACCGAGAACTCCAGCGGCCCCAGCTTGGCCTGGTGCGTTTCCTTCGTGAAGCTGAAGCCGCCGAGCCCGAGGCCCGCGATGCCTGCGACGATGAGCAGGATGCCGATGATGCGTGTGGCGTTCATGGTGAGGTCTCCTCCGTGGATGAAAAAAGCGGGCCGGGGCCGGAGCCGAGCTTACTGCCGCGGCTGCTGGTCCACCCACTGCACGACCTCGGCCACCGCCGCATCGGTGGCCGCGGCCAGCGCCTTGACGCCGCCGGGCGCATCGGCGCTCGGGGCCGGGCGGCGCACGGTGAAGGTGCGCTGGCCCAGCACGCGGTCGCCGCCGGTGGTGCCGCGGATCAGCGTGGCGCGCAGGCGGACCAGGCCGACGCTGCTGCTGGCCGAATCGAAGTAGTGGCTGAACTCGTCGAGCGAGATGCGCAGCGTGTCGGGCACCCTGCCCTCGGCGCGCGCGATGGTCGCGCTTTCTTCCGGACCGAGCACGGTGCGCCGCTCGGCGAGCGCGTCGCGCAGCCGCTGGCGCAGCAGTTGCGCCGGCGGCAGGCTCCAGCGCGACTGCCCGTAGGGGCGCAGCTCGTTGGCATCGGCATAGCCGAGCCGGTAGAGGATCTGCGTGCCGTCGAGCCGCGTGTTGCTCTCGATCTCGGCCAGCGCGAGCGTGGGCAATGCGGCCGCGGGCGGGTTGGCGGCGGCGGCCGAGGCGGCCAGGCCGGGTCCGAAGTCGTACAGCGTGGCGCGCGCGGGCTTGTCGGGCAGCGCGCCGCAGCCGGCGAGCAGCAGCAGCGCGAGGCCGGCACCGGCGCAGGCGGCGAGGCGCGGACGGGAGTGGGTGGTGTTCTTCATGGTCGTCACTTCAGGGGCGTCCGAGGGACGTGGTGGCGGGCGGCGCGGAGAACCCGGGCTCGCCGGGCCCGGCAGCGGTGCCGCCGTTGCCGAACAGCAGCGACTGCGGGTTGTCGTTGATGCTGTCGGCCGCGCGGCCGAGCCGGCGCACCGCGCGCGAGGTGTCGTCGGCCACGCGGTTCACGCGCGGCAGCGTGGCGGCGTTGAACGAATCGACCGACTGCGCCAGCGCCTTGGTGCCGTCGCTCAGCCGCTCGATCGGGCCGTCGGGCGCGTTGAGCCGGCCCACGGTGGTGTTGAAGTTGTTGGCCACGCGCGAGACGTCGCCGGCGGCCGTCTTCACCGACGACAGCGTGTTCGGCAGCGCTGCGAGCGCCGGGTTCAGCCCGGTCTTCACCGTGTTGTCGAGCTGCTTGAGCAGCGTGTTGGCGCTGGCCGAGGCCGCCGCGATGTTCTCGAGCGCATCGGCCGCGCGCTTCTGGTTCTCGTCGCCCAGCAGCTGGTTGGCGCGCCTGGTCGCCTCGTCGACCTGGTTGACGATGGCTTCGCCGCGGTCCTGCAGCTGCGCCAGCATCGAGGGCTTGAGCGGAATGCGCGGCGGATCGTCGTTGTTGGGCGCGAGCGCCACGTTCGATTCGCCCTTGTCGTCCAGCGCGATGAAGGCCAGGCCGGTCACGCCCTGGTAGCTCAGCGTGGCAAAGCTCGAGGTGGTGAGCGGCACGCGCTGGTCGACCGTGATGCGCACGCGCACGTTGCCCTTCGTCTTGGGGTCGAAGTCGATCGAGGTCACCTTGCCGACCGCGATGCCGCGGTAGCGCACCATGGCCTGCGGCTGCAGGCCGCTGACCGGGTCGCGCGTGGAGAGTTCGTAGATGTTGCGCACGGTGTTGTCGCGCGTGAACCAGACCACCAGCCCTACGAGCACGGCGATGAGGCCGAGCACGAAGGCGCCGGCGGCGATGGCATGGGCTTTGTTTTCCATGGTGTGGCTACCTTTCAGCGGGCCGCGCCGGCAGGCGCCGGCGGGGCTTTGGCGGGTTTGTCATGCAGGGCCTCCAGCGCGCGCTGGCCGCGCCCGCCCAGAAAATATTCGTGGATGAACGGATGCGGATACGCGATCACCTCGCGCGCCGAGCCGCTGACGATGACCTTGTGGTCGGCCAGCACCGCGATGCGGGTGCTCAGGTCGAACAGGGTGTCCAGGTCGTGCGTGACCATCACCACCGTCAGGCCCAGCTCGCGGTGCAGGCCGCGCAGCAGGTCGCAGAAGCTGTCGGAGGCCTCGGGGTCGAGGCCGGCCGTGGGCTCGTCCAGCAGCAGCAGCGGCGGGTCCATGATGAGCGCGCGCGCCAGCGCCACGCGCTTGATCATGCCGCCCGACAGGTCGGCCGGGCTCATGTTGGCATGCCGCGGCTCCAGGCCCACCATCTGCAGCTTGACCAGCGCCGCATTGCGGATCAGCTCGTCGGGCAGCAGCTTGAGTTCGCGCAGCGGAAAGGCAATGTTCTCGAGCACGCTGAAGGCCGAGAACAGCGCGCCGTGCTGGAACAGCATGCCCACGTTGGCCGCGCCCTTGGCGCTGAGCTCGCCCGGCGCCCGGCCCAGCACCTCGACCGTGCCCTTGGTCGGCTTCTCGAGCCCGAGGATCTGGCGCAGCAGCACCGTCTTGCCGGTGCCCGAGCCGCCCACCAGCGAGAGCACCTCGCCCCGTTCGATGCGCAGGTCGAGGTCGCGGTGCACCACGACCTCGCCGTCGGCGCTCTTGAACACCGTCCAGAGCTTGCGGATGTCGACGACGACGTTCGAATCGTTCATTGGTGCACCCTTGGCGCTGCGCTCATGCCCGGAACCCCACGCCCTTGAACAGCACCGCGAACAGCGCGTCGACCAGGATCACCGCGGTGATCGAGGTCACCACCGACGAGGTGGTGCCGCGCCCCAGGCTCTCGGTGTTGGGCTTGACCTTCATGCCGAAGTAGCAGCCGATCAGCGCAATCAGGATGCCGAACACCGCCGACTTCGCCAGCGCGAGCCAGAGGTTCGAGATCGGCACCGCGCGCGGCAGCGCCGACAGGAAGTAGGCCGGCGAAATGTCGAGCGCGGCGTCGGCCGCGAGCATGCCGCCCGCGAGCGCCGCCATCGAGGTCCAGAGGCTGATCAGCGGCATCGCGATGGCCAGCGCCATCACGCGCGGCATCACCAGCCGGAAGCCGTGCGGAATGCCCATCACGCGCATGGCGTCGAGTTCCTCGGTCACGCGCATCACGCCGATCTGCGCCGTGATGGCCGAGCCCGAGCGGCCGGCGATCAGCACCGCGGCCAGCACCGGCCCGAGCTCGCGGATCAGCGACAGCCCGAGGATGTTGACCACGAAGGCCTCGGCGCCGTACTGGCGCAGCTGCTGCGAGATCAGATAGGCCAGCACCACGCCGATCAACAGGCCCACCAGCGCCGTGATGTGCAGCGCCGTCGCGCCGAACTGGTAGAGATGCCCCGAGAAATCGCGCCACGGCCCGCGGTGCGGCGCGCGCAGCAGCGTGAAGGCGTCGAGCGCGAGCTGGCCGATCAGCCCCACGAAATCGCGCACCACTTCCAGCCCGCGCGCGCCGGTGTGCGAGAAATGATGCAGCCGCTCGGCCAGCGTGGGCGGCGGTTCCTCGGGCGTGCCCACGGTGAACTGCGCGACCTGGTCGAGCACCGCCTTGTGCTGCGGCGACATCTCGAGCGTGGCGGGCCAGTCGTGGCGCCAGTGGTCCCACAGCAACTGCGCGCCGATGTGGTCGAGCTGCTCGATCGGGCGCAGGTCCCAGGCGCGGTCCTCGGCCGGCGGCGCGCCTGCCAGGTCCCTGGAAAGCGCCTGCCACGCACTGCGCGACGACATGGCCAGCGTGGTCCAGCGGCCGCTGGCCACGGTCCAGCGGCGGCCGTCCTGCTCGCGCTCGTCGATGCGGGGCAACACGCTGTCGGCGGCGGGTGCGTCGGCAGGCGGGGTTGCTAGGGACATGATGCGGCGGTAGGGGGCGAAGTAAGAAGAAAGAGGCGGTCTGGAAGGGCGCATCGTAACCGGATGAGTCGGCTTTTCCGGTGCGCCGCGGCGCCGCTTTGCGTAGGGCGGAACGCCGTTTCGCGGGTCATTCGTGGCCGTTTGCGCTCAGTTCCAGGCCCGCGCGAGCGCGTTCCATGCGCTCGCGATCACCGGCTCGTTGCGCCGCGCCGCCAGCGAGACGAAGCGCAGCGCGCAGTCCAGCTGCACGCGGTCGGCCATCACCAGGCCGTGCGACTGGCTCTCGCGGATGGCGATCGAGTCGCGCAAGAGGCTCAGGCCCACGCCCGATTTCAGCAGGTCGAGCATCGAGGCCTCCTGGTCCACCAGCGCCACGCGGCGCGGCGACAGCCCGAGCGGGCCGAACACTTTTTCCAGCAGCCGGTGGTGCGCCGACTCCGGCGGCGTGGCCAGCCAGGGCAGCGCGGCCAGCGCCTTCCAGTCGCGGCCCAGCACCTGCGGGCCCCAGCCCGCGGGCGCGACCACGCGGTAGGTGAAGCGCGTGAGCGTGCGCGCCGCGAGCGGCGCCGGCGCAGCGGCATCGCCCCCGTCCGCATCGAGGTGAAACCCCACGTCGAGTTCGCCGCGCAGCACCTGGGCCAGCACCGTGCCGCTCATGCCGTGGCGCAGTTCGGTCTCGATCTGCGGGGCCGACTCCACCAGTTCGCGCAGGAACACGCCGAGCCGGGTGAACTCCGGGTCGAGGATGGTGCCGATGCGCAGCGCCCCGCGCACCGTGCCCTGCAGGTTGCGCGCCGCCTGCTGCAGGTCGCCCACGGCCGCGAGCACGCGCTCGGCCTGCGGCAGCAGCGCGGCGCCGTCGGCCGTGAGCGCCAGCCCGTGCGGCGTGCGCGTGAAGAGCTGGAGCCCGGTTTCTTCCGCCAGGCGCTTGAGCTGCAGGCTCACCGCCGGCTGCGTGAGGTGCAGCCGCTCGGCCGCGCGCGACACATTGCCCTCGCGCGCCGCCAGGACGAAGGCACGCAGAATCTGGAGGTCCAAGGCGGCGGCAGTCATATAAGAACGATTTATATGACAACTGCGCCGAAATCATTGGCTTTTTCCGCATGGCTTGAGAGAAACTGCCCGCCGAAGCCCTTCGCCGGGCCCATGAGCACAAGAAATACCGTTGACCCCCGGAGACAAGCCAGCGCCATGAGCGACAACACTTTCGACTACATCGTCATCGGCGGCGGCACAGCCGGCGCATTGATGTGCAACCGGCTGACCCGCCAATCGCAGCAGCGCACGCTGCTGATCGAGGCGGGCCGCAAGGACGACTACCACTGGATCCACATTCCGGTGGGCTATCTCTACTGCATCGGCAATCCGCGCACCGACTGGCTCTACAGCACCGAGCCCGACGCGGGCCTCAACGGCCGCGTGCTGCGCTATCCGCGCGGCAAGACGCTGGGCGGCTGCTCCAGCATCAACGGCATGATCTACATGCGCGGCCAGTCGCGCGACTACGACCAGTGGGCGCAGCTCACCGGCGACGACGCCTGGCGCTGGCAGAACGTGCTGCCCGACTTCAAGAAGCACGAGGACTACTACCTCGGCGCCGACGAGATGCACGGCGCCGGCGGCGAATGGCGCGTGGAGAAGCAGCGCCTGCGCTGGGACATCCTCGACGCCTTTGCCGAGGCCGCCGTGCAGGCCGGCGTGCCGCACAGCACCGACTTCAACCGCGGCAGCAACGAAGGCGTCGGCTACTTCCAGGTCAACCAGAAGAACGGTTGGCGCTGGAACACCGCCAAGGCCTTCCTGCGGCCGGTCTGCTATGGCCGGCCCAACTTCGAGATGTGGGTCAACGCGCATGTGACCCAGCTGATCGTCGAGACCCAGCCCGACGGCAGCCAGCGCTGCACCGGCGTGCGGGTGTGGGACGGCCACGAGATGGTGACCGCCCATGCCACGCGCGAGGTGGTGCTGTGCGCCGGCAGCATCGGCTCGCCGCAGATCCTGCAGCTCTCGGGCATCGGCCCGGCCGAGCTGCTGCGTCAGCACGGCATCGAGGTGGTGGTCGATGCGCCCGGCGTCGGCGCCAACCTGCAGGACCACCTGCAGATCCGCGCGGTCTACAAGATCAACGGCGCGCCCACGCTCAACGTGCTGGCCTCCTCGATGTACGGCAAGGCGAAGATCGGGCTCGAATACCTGATGAAGCGCAGCGGGCCCATGAGCATGGCGCCTTCGCAGCTCGGCGCCTTCACCCGCAGTTCGCCTGAACACGAGTGGCCCAACCTCGAATACCACGTGCAGCCGCTGTCGCTCGATGCCTTCGGCGAGCCGCTGCACAGCTTTCCGGCCTTTACCGCGAGCGTGTGCAACCTCAACCCCACGAGCCGCGGCAGCGTGCGCATCAAGAGCCCGCGCTTCCAGGATGCGCCCGCGATCGCGCCCAACTACCTGAGCACGGATGAAGACCGGAAGGTGGCGGCCGATTCGCTGCGCGTGACGCGCCGCATCGCCTCGCAGCCCGCGCTCGCCAGGTACAAGCCCGAGGAATGGAAGCCCGGCGTTCAATACCAGAGCGACGAGGACCTGGCGCGCCTGGCCGGCGACATCGCGACCACCATCTTCCATCCGGTCGGCACGACCAAGATGGGTGCCGACGGCGACCCGATGGCGGTGCTCGATTCGAAGCTGCGCGTGCGCGGCGTGCAGGGGCTGCGCGTGGTCGATGCGGGCGCGATGCCGACCATCACCAGCGGCAATACCAACAGCCCGACCTTGATGATGGCCGAGAAGGCTGCCGGCTGGATTCTCGAAGACAACCGCTGAGTTTGCGCCCGGCCTTTTTTTTTCGTGGGATGCCGCGGAACCGGCTTTGCCGGGCCGCTGGCGTCGCCCCCGGAAGGGGGTGGGCGAAGCGACACGAAGTGCGCGCAGACTGGGGGTGAGCCTATTTCTCGATCGTCTTGTTCCACCGCGCATTCCACGCAGGACGGTTCGCATTGATGCTGTCCCAGTCGATGGTGACCGCAGTCTTCATCCACTGGTTGATGTCGGCCACCTGCTTCACGCCGTCGCCCACCGCCGGAGCCTTGGGGTTGGTGGGAATCTGCGCGCCGTACTGCAGCACGTTGGCCTGGGCCAGCGGGCTCAGCAGGAACTCGGCGAGTTTTTGCGACAGCTCGGGCTCGCTGTTGTTCGCGATCACGCACTGGCCCACCATCAGCACCACCGCGCCTTCCTTCGGCGGCGCGTACTCCACCGGAATGCCCTTGGTCTTGAGCGCCGCCACGGCCGTGGGCGTGAGCGGGAAGATCGCGGCCTCGCCGGTCTGCACCATTTCCGACAGCTTGGCCGAGCTCGGGATGTACTCCAGCACGTTCGGGCCGATGGTGGTGGGCCAGGCCTTGAAGCCGGGCTCCACGTTCTTGTCGTTGCCGCCCTGGATGCGGTTGAACATCAGGAAGCCGTGCAGCCCGAAGGACGATGAGGACATCGACTGGAACACCACCTTGCCCTTGTACTTGGGATCGGCCAGGTCCATCCACGAGGTGGGCGGCGCCCAGCCCTTGTCCTTGAACATCTTCGCGTTGTAGGCCAGGCCCGTCATGCCCAGGCTCACGCCGCTGGCCATGTCGTCCTTGAAGCGCGCGGCCGGGTAGATCTCGGCGAGCGACGGGTTGGGCCGCTGCTTCTGGCACAGGCCCATGCCGATGGCGCGCACCATGATGCCGTCGTCCAGGAACATCACGTGCATCTGCGGGCGGTCCTTGTTGGCCTGCGCCTTCGCGAGGATGTCGGACGAGGTGCCCGGCACCACCACCACCTTGGCGCCGTAGAGCTTCTCGAAGGCCGGGAACACGTACTGCGTGTACGCCTTCTCCATGGTGCCGCCGTTCATGCCGATGTAGAGCGTCTTGGTCTGCGCGCCGGCCGCGCCGCCGGCCGCGAGCGCGGCCACCGCCGCCGCACCGAGCACGGTCCGGCGAAGAGAGAAGAAGGAAATCTTCTGGAAACGGGACATGGTGTTTTCCTTTCAGGGTGGGGTGGGGGTGAAGCGTTCGATCGAGAAGCTCTCGATCGGCGTGCTGCTGCGGCCGTCGCGCACGAGTTCGGCCAGCACTTCGCCGGCAGCGGGGCCGATCTGGAAACCCGCGCCCGAAAAGCCGAAGCCATGGAACAGGCCGGGCGTGGTGCGGCTCGGGCCGAGCACCGGCTGGCGGTCGGGCAGGTAGCCTTCGGTGCCGCTCCAGGTGCGGATGAAATGCGCATGGCGCAGCGCGGGCAGCAGCTCGACGGCCTGGGCGGAGAGCGAGGCGATGGCGTCGCGGTCGGAGCGGGCGCGGTCGGCATCGAGCGCGATGCCCTTGCCGCCGCCGCCCAGCACGAGGTTGCCGCGCGCCACCTGGCGGCAGTAGATGCCGCCGCCCTCCACGCCGAGGCTCCAGTCCATGAAGAAGGGCAGCGGCTCGGTCACCGCCATCGCGGGATGGCCCGATTGCAGCGGCACCTCTTCGCCGAACTCCGCGGCGATCGAGCCGGCCCATGCGCCCGCGCAGTTGAGCAGCGCCGGCGCATGCACTTCGAGCGCATTGCCCGAGCGCAGCATGAAGGCCTGGCCGTCGTGCGCCACCTCTTCAACCTTGTGGCGCTCGAAGACCTGCGCGCCCGCGCGCTGCGCCGCGAGCGCGAAGGCCGGCGACACCAGCCGCGGATTGGCCTGCCCGTCTTCCGCGCACAGCGAGCCGCCGACGGCGCGCGTGCCGAGCCAGGGGCAGCGCTCGCGCAGGCGGGCATCGGAGATCAGCTCGAGGCCCAGGTCGAAGTCGCGGCTCTGCGCACGGTAGCGTTCCAGCGACGCCATGTCGGCCTCGCTGCGCGCGATCTTGAAGTGGCCCGAGCGCAGGTATTCGCCGTCGGTGCCGATGGTTTCGCGCAGGCGGCCCCAGATGCGGTGTGCGCGCTGCGCCAGCGGCAACTGGTCGATCGGCCGGCCCTGGCGCCGCACGCCGCCGTAGTTCACGCCGCTCGACCGCGAGCCGCACAGGTCGCGCTCCAGCAGCACCACGCCGATGCCCATCTGCCGCAAGGCCAGTGCGGCAGACGCGCCGACGATGCCGCCGCCGACGATCGCGACGTCGGTGCGCAAGGTCTTGCGCCCGCTCATTCGCCGGCTCCTTCGGCGGATGGCGCGGCGGCCAGGTGGATCGGAATCGGCTTGATCGGTGCCTGGCCGCGCAGCCGGCCCACCTGCTGCAGCGGCAGTCCCGTGGCATGCGCGAGGATCTCGGCCGCCGCCGCGCCGCACATGCGGCCCTGGCAGCGGCCCATGCCCACGCGCGACAGCGCCTTCAGGCGGTTCATCTCGTCGGCGCCGTTCTCGGCAACGGCCTGGCGCAAGGTGCCGGCCGTGATGTTCTCGCAGCGGCAGACCACGAGTTCGTCGCTGGCATGGGCGGCCCAGTCCTGCGGCACGGGGAAGGCACGCTCCAGCCCTTCCCGGAATCCGCCGAGCTTTTGGAGCTTGCGTTCGAGTTCGGCGGCGCGCGCTGCGTCGACCGCCACGCCGTTGTCGGCCAGCAGCGCGAGCGCTGCGCGTTCGCCCGCCCACTCGGCCGCATCGGCGCCCATGATGCCGGCGCCGTCGCCCGCAAGGTACACGCCGCGCACGCTGGAGCGGCCGGCCGCATCGCGCACCGGCAGATGGGCGCGGTGCAGCGGTGCGAATTCGAAGCGGCAGCCCAGCAGGTCGGCCAGCTGCGTTTCGGAGCGCAGCGCATGGCCGAAGCCGACGGCATCGCAGGCCAGCGTGCGTTCTTCGCGGCCGTCGTGCCACGCCACGCCGGCCACGCGGCTCTCCTGCGCATCGCCGAGCACGCGCAAGGGCCGCACGCCGCCGTGCAGCGCCACGCCGTGCGCGCGCAGCCAGGCCACGTAGTACACGCCCTTCGCGAAGACGGCGGGCTGCCGCAGCATCGCGGGCGCGGCGGCCAACTGGTCGGCGAGCCGCGCCGTGTCGAGCACCGCGGCCACCTTCGCGCCGGCCTTGGCGTACTGATACGCCACCAGATAGAGCAGCGGGCCGGTGCCCATGAACGCCACGCGCTCGCCGATGGCGCAGCCCTGGAACTTGAGTGCCACCTGCGCGCCGCCCAGCGTGTAGACGCCGGGCAGTGTCCAGCCCGGCACCGGCAGCACGCGGTCGGTGGCGCCGGTGGCGACGATCAGCTGGCCGTACGGAAGGCTGGACGTGCTGCGCGTCGGGCCGTGCAGCACGTCCAGCCGGCCGCCTTGCGCATTCCACACCAGGCTGTCGGGACGGTAGTCGATGCGTTCGCGCAGCGCGTCGAAAGCGGCATGCACCGCATCGGCGCGGCCGGCCTCGAAGCCATAGAGCGCCTGCGCGCTGCGCTGGGCCAGGCTCGCGGGCGGCCGCCGGTAGATCTGTCCGCCGGCGCGCGAAGCCTCGTCGATCACCACCGGCCGCAGGCCGTGCGCCACCAGCGCCTGCGCGGCGCGCACGCCGGCCGGCCCGGCGCCGACGATCACCGGCTGCACTGCGGCAGAAGAAGCCGTCATGCGCCGCTCCTTCCCGTGACCAGCGCCATGCCCGGCGCGATGAAGGTGGAGCAGGCGCGCAGGCGCTCGCCCTGCTCGGTGGCGATCCAGCAATCCTGGCAGGCGCCCATCATGCAGAAGCCCGCGCGCGGGGCGCCGCTGAATTCATTGCGCCGCAACTGCGCGGCCTGCGTGAGCACGGCCGTCAGCACCGTGTCGCCGACGAGGGCCGAGGCGGGCTGGCCGTCGAGCGTGAAGGGCACCGCGGCGCGGCCGGTCTCGGCCACGCGATGCAGCAGCGGTTGGAGGGGCGGCAGGCTCGTCATCTATCGGCGCCCCACCAGCACGCGGTCCAGCCCGTAGACGCGGTCGAGCACCACCATCGCGACGGCCGTCACCGCCACCATCAGCGCCGACACCGCCGCCATCAGCGGATCGATCGACTCGGTGGCGTACATGTACATGCGCACCGGCAGCGTCACGGTGCTGGGCGAGGTGACGAAGATCGACATCGTCACTTCATCGAAGCTGTTGATGAAGGACAGCAGCCAGCCGCCCGTGACGCCCGGAAGGATCATCGGCAGCGTGATGCGCCGGAACACCGTGGCCTGGCTCGCGCCCAGCGAGAGCGCGGCCTGCTCGGCGCTGCGGTCGAAGCCCACCAGCGCGGCCACCACGAGCCGCAGCGTGTAGGGCGTGACGATCAGCGCATGCGCCATCACCAGCCAGCCGAAGCTGCCCGTGCCGCCCACCAGCGCGAACAGGCGCAGCAGGGCCACGCCCAGCACCAGGTGCGGAATGATCAGCGGCGAGAGGAACAGGCCGTTGAGGAAGTCGCGCCCCGGAAATTCGTAGCGCGTGATCGCCATGCCCGCCGGCACCGCGAGCAGCGTGGCGATGGTGGCCGAGCTCAGCGCGAGCCACAGGCTGTTCCAGAACGACTGCATGAAGTCAGGATGCGCGAACACCGCCTGGAACCAGCGCAGCGAGAAGTGCGTGGTCGGGATCGTCAGCGTGTTCTCGGGCGTGAACGCGACGATGCCCACCACCACCAGCGGCGCCAGCATGAAGGCGATGACGAGCGCGTTGAACGCGAGGGCGAGAGGGCCGTTCTTGGTCATCGGATCACCCGAGCGCCTTCTTGTAGCGGCCTTCGACGAGGCGGTTGTAGCTCAGCATCACGACCAGGTTCGCAGCGAGCAGGGTGAGCGCGACGGCGGCGCCGAGCGGCCAGTTGAGCTCGCTCAGGTATTCGTCGTAGACGATGGTCGCGACCATCTTCAGGCGTCGTCCGCCCAAGAGCCCCGGAATCGCGAACGAGCTCGCAGCCAGGCCGAACACGATCAGGCTGCCCGAGAGAATGCCCGGCATCACCTGCGGCAGCACGATGCGCCTGAGCGTGGTGAAGGGCGTGGCGCTGAGCGAGAGCGCGGCGTTCTCCACGCCCGCATCGAGCTTCTGCAGCGAGGTCCACACCGGGATCACCATGAAGGGCAGCATCACGTGCACCAGCGCGATGACCACGGCCGCGTTGGTGTAGAGGATCTTCACCGGCCCGATGCCCAGCAGCTGCAGCAGCCCGTTCACCGCACCCTCGGGGCCCAGCAGCATGCTCCAGCCGAAGGCGCGCACCACCACCGACACCAGGAGCGGCGCCAGCACCACCAGCAGCAGCACCGAGCGCCACGGGTTGCGCATGCGGCTCAGCACATAGGCCTCGGGCGCGCCGACCAGCACGCAGATCAGCGTGACGAGGCCCGAGACCCAGAAGGTGCGCCAGAAGATGCCCAGGTAGTAGGAGTCGGAGAACACCAGCGCGTAGTGCGCGAGCGTGAACTCGCCGGCCTTCGCTCCGGTGGCCGGGTCGTACACGTTGAACGACAGCACCGCGGTGAGCGCGAGCGGCACCACCAGAAGGGCCGCGAACAGCAGCAGCGCGGGGCCCGACAGCCACCACGGCGTGGCCTTGTTCCTCGCTCCGCTCATGCCGTCACCGCCTCGTCGGCCGGCAGCAGGCGCGTGCAATGCGCGGGCCAGTCGATGCCGGCGGCATGGCCTTCGTCGAACGCGTCGCGGCCGTCGTTGGGGCTCAGCACCATCAAGTCGCCGGCGGGCGTGCCCAGGCGATAGAGCCACTGGCTGCCAAGGAAGAAGCGCTCCAGAACCTGGCCGTCGAGGCGGCCGCGGCCGGCCTCCACCAGCTGCAGTTTTTCGGGGCGCACGCTCATCAGCACCGGGTCGCCCGGCTTGTAGGCGGTGTCGTCGACCTCGACCGCGAGCGCGCCCACCGCCACATGGCAGCTGCGCGCGCCGCTGGCCGTGACGCGGCCGTTCAGCAGGTTGGCCTTGCCCACGAAGGTGGAGATGAAGCGCGTGCTCGGATGCTCGTACACGCGGTGCGGATGGTCGATCTGCGTGGCGCAGCCGCCTTCCATCACCACCACGCGGTCGCTGATCGACATGGCCTCGCTCTGGTCGTGCGTGACCATCACCGTGGTGGTGCCGACCTTGCGCTGGATCTGGCGCAGCTCGAACTGCATCTCCTCGCGCAGCTTGGCGTCGAGGTTGGAGAGCGGTTCGTCCAGCAGCAGCACCGGCGGCTCGATCACGAGTGCGCGGGCCAGCGCCACGCGCTGGCGCTGCCCGCCCGAGAGTTCGCGCGGGTAGCGCGTGGCGTGCGCTTCCAGGTGCACCAGCGCCAGCGCCTGCTTGACGCGCTCGGCGCGTTCGGACTTCGGCATCTTGCGCATCTCGAGGCCGAAGCTCACGTTGTCGGCCACCGTCATGTGCGGGAACAGCGCGTAGGTCTGGAACACGATGCCCAGGCCGCGCGTGTTGGCCTTGGCGCGCGTGATGTCCTTGCCCGCGAGCTCGATGTGCCCGCTCGACACCGCCTCGAAGCCCGCAATCATCTGCAGCGTCGTGGTCTTGCCGCAGCCCGAAGGGCCGAGCAGCGAGACGAACTCGCCCTTTTCCACCGCGAGGTTCATGGCCGACACGGCGCGCGTGGTGCCGTAGAACTTGGTCAGGTCGGTGAGCCTTAGGAATGACATGGAAGGGCCTTTCTGCGGGATCGGAAATGGCGTGCAGCAGCTTGGTGCATGCCATGGCAAAGAGAGAACTTTCAATTCACTCTATTGCAACGATCAGGCCAGAACGCCTCGGGTATTCCATTAATCAGAATCTTTTTCTAATTTATTCCAATCAATGGAATATCATGCGAAAAATCGAACGCAAGAATTCCACAGGAGCAAGCCATGGAAACCCCCTCGGCCGCCAGCGGCGGCGTGCCGCGTGTCTTTTCGGTGATCCGCGCGCTCGGTGCGGTGCAGGCCGAGGGCGGCCGCGTGACCCAGATCGCACGGTCCGTCGGCCTCACGCAGGCCACCACGCACCGCCTGCTGCAGTCGCTCATGGCCGAGGGCATGGTCGAGCAGGACGAGCGCAGCAAGCTCTACCGGCTGAGCATCGATTTCTTCGCGCTCGCCGCCAGCGCCGGCAACCCCGGCGACCTGCGCTCCATCTGCCGCCCGGTGCTGCTGCGCCTGTGCGCGAGCCTGGGCGACAGCATCTTTCTGCTGGCGCGCAGCGGCTTCGACGCGATCTGCCTCGACCGCAGCGAAGGGCCGTTCCCGATCCGCTCGTTCACGGGCGACATCGGCGGGCGCATCGCGCTGGGCGTGGGGCAGGGCGCGCTCGCGATCCTGGCCTTCCTGCCCGAGGCGGAACGCGAGGAAGTGATCCGCTTCAATCTTTCGCGCGTGCGCGAGTACGGCGTGTACGACGAGGTCTACCTGCGCACCGAGATCGAGCGCGTGCGCCAGGCCGGCTATGCGGGGCGCAACACCGGCCTGCTCGAAGGCATGGCCGGCGTGGCGGTGCCCATCCTCGACCGCGAAGGCCGCGCGGTGGCTGCGCTCAGCGTGGGCACCATCGCCGACCGGCTCAATGCCGACCGCATGCCCACGGTGGTGGAGCTGCTCAAGCGCGAGGCGGCGGCCATCGGGCCGAAGATCAATCCCTTCGATGCGACCTTGCGGCGGCCGGCGCAGAGCCTGGCGGGTTCGCCGGCGGGGCAGCGCATCAGCCTGCCCGAGCCGCCGGGGCCTGCCGCTTAGGTGCGAGCTGTGCGCTGAATGCACGAACGCTGCGGTAGTTCATTCATGGAACGCACCAAGTCCTTCCGTTTTTTCGCTATGCAAGCAGGCCCCGTTCGCAGATATTGAGCTGTTGCCGCACCCCCGCTGCCCTTCGTTCCTGTTCTCTTTTCTCCCTGCCGGAGCCTCCATGCCAGAAGCCCAAGCCTTCCTTCCCGTCGCCACCGAAATCGCGCAGCTGCTGCAGCGCCTCGGCGTTCCGGATGCCGCCCATGCCGGCGGCGAACTCACGGTGCGCTCGCCGGTCACCGGCGAGGTGGTCGCGCAAGTGCGGCAGACCACCGCCGCCGAAGCGGCCGCGGCCATCGGCCATGCGCACGAAGCCTTCAAGGCGTGGCGCGGCGTGCCCGCGCCGCGCCGCGGCGAACTGGTGCGCCTGCTCGGCGAGGAACTGCGCGCCGCCAAGGCCGACCTCGGCCGCCTCGTCACGCTCGAGGCCGGCAAGATCCCGTCCGAAGGCGCGGGCGAGGTGCAGGAGATGATCGACATCTGCGACTTCGCGGTCGGCCTCTCGCGCCAGCTCTACGGCCTCACGCTGGCCACCGAGCGCGCCGAGCACCGCATGATGGAAACCTGGCATCCGCTGGGTGTGTGCGGCGTGATCTCGGCCTTCAACTTCCCGGTGGCCGTGTGGTCGTGGAATGCGGCGCTGGCGCTGGTGTGCGGCGACTCGGTGGTGTGGAAGCCGTCGGAAAAAACACCGCTCACGGCGCTGGCCGTGCATGCCATCGCGCAGCGCGCCCTCGCGCGTTTCGGCGATGCGCCCGAAGGCCTGCTCGGCCTGCTGCTGGGTCAGCGCGACATCGGCGAGGTGCTGGTCGACGACCACCGGGTGCCGATTCTCTCGGCCACCGGCTCGACCGCGATGGGCCGGCAGGTGGGGCCGAAGCTGGCCGCACGCTTCGCGCGCGCGATCCTCGAACTCGGCGGCAACAACGCGGCCATCGTCACGCCCTCGGCCGACCTCGACCTCACGCTGCGTGCCATCGCGTTCTCGGCCATGGGCACGGCCGGCCAGCGCTGCACCACGCTGCGCCGCCTGTTCGTGCACGACAGCGTGTACGACGCGCTGGTGCCCAAGCTCGCCAGGGTGTACGGCAACGTGCAGGTGGGTGATCCGCGCGAGGCCGGCACGCTGGTCGGGCCGCTGATCGACCGCGCCGCGTTCGACGGCATGCAGAAGGCCTTGGGCGAAAGCCGCGAGATCGGCGCCACGGTACATGGCGGCCAGCGCGTCGAGGGCATCGGTACGAAAGACGCCTTCTACGTGCGCCCCGCGCTGGTCGAACTGAAGTCGCACGACGGCCCGGTGCTGCGCGAAACCTTCGCGCCCATCCTCTATGTGGTGCGCTACACCTCGCTGGACGACGCCATCGAATGGCACAACGCGGTGGGCGCGGGCCTGTCGTCGTCGATCTTCACGCTCAACGTACGCGAGGCCGAGCGCTTCCTGTCGAGCGCGGGCTCGGACTGCGGCATTGCCAACGTCAACATCGGCCCGAGCGGCGCCGAGATCGGCGGCGCCTTCGGCGGCGAGAAGGAAACCGGCGGCGGCCGCGAAGCCGGCTCCGACAGCTGGAAGGCGTACATGCGCCGCGCGACCAACACCATCAACTACTCGACCGCATTGCCGCTTGCCCAGGGCGTGACCTTCGAGATCAACGACTGACCGACTCCGGCCTTGTGTTCTTGCCGCGCGGCGTTTCGCTGCGGCGGCGGGGCGGCGGCCGTGCCCAAGAACAACAACCAGGAGACAGAGAACATGAAGATGCAACTGAAGACCATCACCGCTGCGGCGCTGCTCGCGCTCGCATTCGGCGCCGCCGCGCAGCAGGCCCCGGCCGGCGGCACGCTCGACAAGATCAGGAGCAGCGGCAAGGCCGTGCTCGGCGTGCGCGAAGCCTCGCCGCCCATGGCCTACATGCTGGGCGCGAACGACAAATACGTGGGCTACCACGTCGAGCTGTGCGAGCGCGTGCTCAAGGACATCGCGCCTTCGGCCCGGCTCGAATACATGGCCGTGACCGCGCAGAACACCATCCCGCTGGTGCAGAACGGCACGCTCGACATCGGCTGCGGCCCCACCACCAACAACACCGCGCGCCAGCAGCAGGTGGCGTTCGCGCTCACCACCTACGTGAGCGAGGTGCGCATGGCCACGCGCGTGGATTCGGGCATCAGCTCGCTCGACCAATTGGCGGGCCGCACCGTGTCGGCTTCCACCGGCACCACCGCCGTGCAGCTGCTGCGCAAGCGCGAGCGCGCGCAGAACACCACCATCACCACCATGCTCGGCAAGGACCACCTCGAAAGCTTCCTGCTGATGGAGTCGGGCCGCGCCGATGCCTTCGTGCTCGACGACAACCTGCTCGCGGGCATCATCGCGAACGCGAAGAACCCGTCGGCCTACCGCATCGTCGGCGATGCGCTGGGCTCCGAACCGATCGCGCTGCTGTTCCGCAAGGACGACCCGGCCTTCAAGGCCGCGGTGGACGATGCGCTGCGCCGCCTCATGAAGAGCGGCGAGCTCGAGAAGATCTACGCCAAGTGGTTCGTCGCGCCGATTCCGCCCAAGAACACCAGCCTGAACCTGCCGATGAGCGCGGCGCTGAAGCAGCTCATTGCCGAACCCAACGACAAGCCGCTGGAGGCGTACGCGAAGTGACCTCCGCCGTTCCCGGTTCTGCATTCGAACCCGCGCAGCGCGTGCGCGCCATCGGCGTGTCGGAAATCCTGCGCATCACCGACCATGCCAACGCGCTCAAGCGGGCCGGCCGGCCGGTGATCGTGCTGGGCGCGGGCGAACCGGACTTCGACACGCCCGAGCCGATCCGCGCCGCCGCGGCCCGCGCCATGAAGCGCGGCGACACGCGCTACACCGTGCTCGACGGCAGCCCGGCCATGAAGGCCGCGGTGCAGCTCAAGTTCAGGCGCGACAACGCGCTGGACTTCGCACTCGACGAGATCAGCGTGGGCGCGGGCGCCAAGCAGGTGATCTTCAACGCGCTGATGGCCAGCCTGAACCCGGGCGACGAGGTGATCCTGCCCGCACCGTACTGGACTTCGTATGCCGACATCGTGCAGATCTGCGGCGGCGTGCCGGTGAGCGTGCCCTGCAGCGAGGCCAACGGCTTCAGGCTCGATGCCGCGCAGCTCGAGGCGGCCATCACGCCGCGCACGCGCTGGCTGTTCCTGAATTCGCCGTCCAACCCCTGCGGCGCGGCCTACAGCGCGGCGCAGCTTGCGCCGCTGTGCGAGGTGCTGCTGCGGCATCCAGCGGTGTGGGTGCTGGCCGACGACATCTACGAGCACATCCTCTACGATGGCCTTGCCTTCGCCACGCCCGCGGCCGTGGAGCCGCGGCTGCGCGAGCGCACGCTCACCGTGAACGGCGTGTCCAAGGCCTACGCGATGACCGGCTGGCGCGTGGGCTACGGCGCCGGGCCGCGCGCGCTGATCGCGGCCATGGCGGTGGTGCAGAGCCAGTCGACCTCGTGCCCGTCGTCGGTGAGCCAGGCCGCCGCGATCGAGGCGCTCACAGGGCCGCAACACGTGGTGGCCGAGCGGTGCGACGAGTTCCAGGCGCGGCGCGACTTCGTGGTGGCCGCACTGAACCGCGCGCCGGGCCTGCATTGCCGCGTGCCCGAAGGCGCCTTCTATACCTTTGCGAGCTGCGCGGGCGTGCTCGGCCGGCGCACCCGCGGCGGCGCGCTGCTGCAGACCGACAGCGACTTCTGCAGCTACCTGCTGCAGGATTTCGAAGTGGCGGTGGTGCCGGGCAGCGTGTTCGGGCTCGCGCCGTACTTCCGCATCTCGTATGCCACGTCGATGGCGCAGCTGGAAGAGGCGTGCGCACGCATTGCCGCGGCATGCGAAGCTCTCGAATGACCCCGCTTTTCTCCCTCCCCTCCCGGGGGAGGGCGGGGGCTCGCGGCATGTCAATTGCTGCCGGCGTATCCAGCGCCGCCTGCCCCCATCCCAACCTTCCCCCGGAAGGGGAAGGCGCAAATACCCACACCTTCATTGCATTGGACTCAGCATGACCTCTCCCCGCACCGGCGGCCAGATCCTGGTCGACCAGCTCATCACCCACGGCGTCAGGCAGCTGTTCTGCGTGCCTGGCGAAAGCTTTCTGGCGGTGCTCGATGCACTGCACGATGCAGCGATCGACGTGACGGTATGCCGCCAGGAAGGCGGCGCCACGATGATGGCCGAGGCGCAGGGCAAGCTCACGGGCCGGCCCGGCGTCTGCTTCGTCACGCGCGGGCCGGGCGCCACCAACGCGGCGGCCGGCGTGCACATCGCGCACCAGGATTCGACGCCGCTGCTGCTGTTCGTGGGCCAGGTGGCGCGCGAGGCGCTGGGCCGCGAAGCCTTCCAGGAGCTGGACTACGGCGCGGTGTTCGGCACCATGGCCAAGTGGGTGGTGCAGATCGATGACCCCGCCCGCGTGCCCGAGCTGGTCTCGCGCGCCTTCCACGTCGCCACCTCGGGCCGGCCCGGGCCGGTGGTGATCGCGCTGCCCGAGGACATGCTGACCGAAGCCGCCACCGTGGCCGACGCGCAGCCCTATGCAGTGGTCGAAACCCATCCGGGCGCGGCGCAGATCGCCGAGTTGCAGCAGCGCCTGTCGCAGGCCGAGCGGCCGGTCGCCATCCTGGGCGGCAGCCGCTGGTCCGAGGCCGCGACGCAGCAGTTCGCGGCTTTCGCCGAGGCGTTCTCGCTGCCGGTGTACTGCTCGTTCCGCCGCCAGATGCTGCTGTCGGCCGAGCACCCCTGCTACGCGGGCGACCTGGGCCTGGGCGCGAATCCGCGCATGCTCGAGCGCATCCGCCAGGCGGACCTGGTGCTGCTGGTGGGCGGGCGCCTGTCGGAAGTGCCCTCGCAGGGTTATGAACTGCTCGCCATTCCGCAGCCGAAGCAGGCGCTGGTGCATGTGCATGCCGACGCCGACGAGCTCGGCAAGCTCTACCGCCCGGCCCAGGGCATCCATGCCACGCCGCAGGCCTTTGCCGAGGCGGTGTCCGCGCTGCGCCCGGCCTCGCCGCCCGCCTGGCAGGCCGAGACGAAGACTGCGCGCGAAGACTTCCTGCGCTGGAGCGATCCGGCCCCCATCCGCATTCCGGGCCCGCTGCAGATGGGCGAGGTCATGCAGCACCTGCGCGAGGTGCTGCCGGCCGACACCATCTTCTGCAATGGCGCGGGCAATTTTGCGACCTGGGTGCACCGCTTCTGGCCATTCCGCGCGTTCGCGAGCCAGCTGGCGCCCACCAGCGGATCGATGGGCTACGGCCTGCCGGCCGGCGTGGGCGCCAAGCGGCTTTGGCCGCAGCGCGAGGTTGTGGTGTTCGCGGGCGACGGCGACTTCATGATGCACGGCCAGGAGTTCGCCACCGCGGTGCAGTACGGCCTGCCGATCCTCGTGGTGCTGCTCGACAACGCCATGTACGGCACCATCCGCATGCACCAGGAAAAGCACTACCCGGGCCGCGTGAGCGCCACGCAGCTGAAGAACCCCGACTTCCGCGGCTATGCCGAGGTGTTCGGCGGCCACGGCGAGCGCGTGGCCAGCACCGCGGAGTTCGGTCCCGCGCTGGCGCGGGCGCGTGCCAGCGGCAAGCCCGCGATCCTGCATTGCCTGCTCGACCCCGAAGCCATCACGCCGGCCAGCACGCTGCAGTCGATCCGCAAGGCCGCTCTCGCCGCGGGCTGAAGAAATCAGCCCAGCCCGTCCGCATAGCGCGGCAGCGGGTTCGGCGGATGGCCATCGGGCGCGCGCGCCGCCAGCCGCGCGGCGCGCGCCAGCGGTTCCATCGCCTGCTCCAGCCGGGTGGCGAGCAGGTACAGGTCTTCGTCCTTGGTCTCGACCGCATGCGCGCGCGTCATGCGCACGATCTCCGCGGCGTATTCGGCATTGGTGGCCATCCATTCGGTGTCCGTCACGCGCCCGTGCTTTCGCCTGAGCGCCACGTGCAGGCGCGCGGCCAGCGCAATGCGTTCGCTTTCGGACATGGACATGACGGCCTCCATGGATGGATCAAGCACTTGCGTGCACAAGTCATGCCATACCGTTAACGGTCCGAAACACTTTGGTTTGCGAATCGCCCCACGGCGGTAAGGCAAAGCGGGTAATTCCCAATGCACTGGGCCGGTGCACCGCCTAAAGTCTGCCCACTCGCGAACGGGCCCAGCTCGTACTGCCGAGGGTCCGAGGAGACAAATTCGGTCTACAACAAAAATTCTTCAAGGCTTCCGTTCGAGAAGCCGTGCTGAACTTGAAAAGGCGCCGCTGGTCGGCGTCTTTTTTTTGCCTGCCGCCACCCTCCCACTGAGGCATTTTTCTTCTCGCCGAAGAGCGCTCTCGCGCCCGTCCCACTTCTGGTTGAAGCTCCTTTTTTGATAGCAATCCGGGTGCGACAATCCGGCCATGGAAATGCTGGTGGTCACGGGCGCCTCGCTGCTCGCGGGTTTTGTCGATTCGATCGTGGGGGGCGGAGGACTGATCCTCGTGCCGGCGCTCTTTGCCGTCTTTCCGGGCGCGCCGCCGGCCACCCTGCTGGGCACCAACAAGAGCGCGTCCATTTGGGGCACGGCGGCTGCGGCCGCCCAGTTCAGCCAGCGCGTGCAGATGCGCTGGGGCGCCCTGTGGCCGGCCGCGCTGCTCGGTTTCGCGGGTTCGATGCTCGGCGCCTGGGGCGTCACGGTGTTCCCGGGCGACTTCCTGCGCCGCGCGCTGCCCGTCGTGCTGCTAGGCGTGCTGCTCTACACGCTGGCGCGCAAGGACCTGGGCCGCAACCATGTGCCGCGCTTCAGCGGCCGGGCCGAAACCCTGGCGGCCTGCACCATCGGGCTCTCGATCGGCTTCTACGACGGTTTCTTCGGCCCCGGGGCGGGCAGCTTCCTGGTCTTCCTGTTCGTTCGCTGGATGGGCTACGACTTCCTGAACGCCTCGGCCTCGGCCAAGATCATCAATACGCTCACCAATGCCGCGGCCCTGTTGCTGCTCGCGCTCAAGGGGCACGTCTGGTGGCACTATGGGCTGGTGATGGCGGTGGCCAACGTGGCCGGCAGCCTGCTGGGCACGCGTGTTGCGCTGAAGCACGGGGCCGGTTTCGTGCGGGTGGTGTTCATCGTCGTGGTGAGCGCGCTGATCCTGAAGACCGCCTACGACGCATTCCTGAAATAGCCAGATCCGAAAGTCCCTGCATGCCGCCGCCAGAGCCTCTCGAACCCCCCGCTCCCGTCAGCTTCTGGCAGGCCTTCGCCTACTGGCTCAAGCTCGGCTTCATCAGCTTCGGCGGGCCGGCCGGGCAGATCGCGCTGATGCATCAGGAGCTGGTCGAGCGCCGGCGTTGGATCTCGGAGAAGCGCTTCCTGCATGCGCTGAACTACTGCATGCTGCTGCCCGGCCCCGAAGCCCAGCAGCTGGCCACCTACATCGGCTGGCTCATGCACCGCACCTGGGGCGGCCTCGCGGCGGGCGTGCTCTTCGTGCTGCCGTCGCTCTTCATCCTGATTGCGCTGTCGTGGGCCTACATGGCCTACGGCCACGTGCCGGCCGTGGCGGGCCTGCTCTACGGCGTGAAGCCCGCAGTGACGGCCATCGTGCTGTTCGCCGCCTGGCGCATCGGCTCGCGGGTGCTCAAGAACGCATGGCTCTGGGCGATTGCCGTGGCGGCCTTCGTGGCGATCTTCGCGCTGCGCCTGCCGTTCCCGCTGATCGTGCTGGCCGCCGGGGCCATCGGCTACATCGGCAGCCGGTTCGCGCCGTCGTATTTCGCCGCGGGCGGCGGGCATGGCGGCGCCGCGGCATCGGCCGGGCCGGCGCTGATCGACGACCACACGCCGACGCCGCAGCACGCGCTTTTTGGCTGGGGCCGTTTCGCGCGCGTGCTGGCGGTGTTTTTCCTGCTGTGGCTCGGCGCCGTTGGCGCGCTCGCGGCGATGTACGGGTGGAACGGCGCGCTCACGCAGATGGCCTGGTTCTTCACCAAGGCTGCATTGCTGACCTTCGGCGGCGCCTACGCGGTGCTGCCCTATGTGTTCCAGGGCGCGGTCGACCACTACCACTGGCTCAGCGCCACGCAGATGATCGACGGACTGGCGCTCGGAGAAACCACGCCCGGCCCGCTGATCATGGTGGTCTCGTTCGTGGGCTTCGTCGGCGGCTGGGGCCAGGCGCTGTTCGGCCCGCAGGCGCTGTTCGCGGCGGGCGCCGCGGCGGCGGTGGTGGTGACCTTCTTCACCTTCCTGCCCTCGTTCCTGTTCATCCTGCTGGGCGGACCTTTCATCGAATCGACCCACGGCAACCTCAAGTTCACCGCCCCGCTCACCGCCATCACCGCGGCCGTGGTCGGCGTGATCGTCAACCTGGCGGTCTTCTTCGCCTACCACGTGCTCTGGCCTGCGGGGTTGTCCGGGCCCTTCGAGGCCCCCTCCGCCGTGATCGGCGCCCTCGCGGCCATTGCGCTCTTCCGCTTCAAGGCCGGCGTGATCCCGGTGGTGCTCGCCTCCGCGCTCGCGGGCATGGCCTGGCAACTGCTTGCGCGCTGACCGCCGCAAGCGGAGTCGAGTCCAGGAACACCGCGGAACCGGCTTTGCCGGGCCGCCGGTGTTGCCCCCTTGAGGGGGAGGCGGCTACACGAAGTGAGCCGTTTCGGGGGTGGGCCAGGAACACCGCGGAACCGGCTTTGCCGGGCCGCCGGTGTTGCCCCCTTGAGGGGGAGGCGGCTACACGAAGTGAGCCGTTTCGGGGGTGGGCCAGGAACACCGCGGAACCGGCTTTGCCGGCCGC
>Ga0209051_1000448_pt1 | contig 54644 bp, 51 predicted proteins | sample AraplaCvi_mMS_r2_2_FD_184286 | JGI IMG/M metagenome (GOLD analysis project Ga0209051, IMG submission 184286) | Arabidopsis root microbial communities from North Carolina, USA - plate scrape MF_Cvi_mMS_r2 (SPAdes) (version 2) | ecosystem: Host-associated > Plants > Roots > Endosphere | place...
GGCGGTCGCCTGCCGACGATCGGTGCCCAACTTGTCCGTGAGGACGTCGATGAGCTCTGCCTTGTTCATGCAAAACCTCCGAAGCCTGTGGCCCACCTTGAGCCAACTGAAAGCTACGGTAAACCTTTACACCGCTGATTTCCAAGAGCCACGCCCAATTTCAGGAATAGCTGGCGTCGAATTCGGCAATCGGGTTGCCCCACACCACCAGTGGTACGGCGGTCCCAAACCGGGCTTGCTGGGGGTGATTTCGCCCCCGCCAGGCCCGCCGTCACGCCGAAACGGTGCGCGGCTTCCAGCTCGGCCTGCGTGCCTCGAAGGCGGTGATGTCGTCCTGTTTGCGCAGCGTAAGGCCTATATCGTCCAGGCCCTCCAACAGTCGCCACGCGGTGTAGTCGTCAATCTTGAACGGCACCATGACCGTTCCCGCGTGGATGCTTCGATCTTCCAAGTTCACAGTGATTTCCAGGCCAGGTTGCTGTTCGATCAACTTCCACAGGAGTTCCACATCGTCCTGGGCGACTTCGGCGGCCAAAAGTCCCGCCTTCCCCGAATTCCCGCGGAAGATGTCGGCGAACCGGGATGAGATGACCACCCGGAACCCGTAGTCCATGAGGGCCCAGACGGCATGCTCCCGAGACGACCCGGTGCCGAAGTCAGGACCCGCCACCAGAACCGACCCCTCGTCGAACGGCGGCAGGTTGAGGATGAAGGACGGGTCGTTGCGCCAGGCGGCGAACAGTCCGTCCTCGAAACCCGTTCGGGTGACCCGCTTCAGGTATACCGCCGGGATGATCTGGTCGGTGTCGACGTTGGTGCGGCGCAGGGGGACGCCGATCCCGGTGTGGGTACGGAAGGCTTCCATGGCTGTCTCCTAGCGATTCTGGGGCAGGTCGGCGGGTGAGGACAGGGTGCCGCGCACGGCCGTGGCCGCGGCCACCGCGGGCGAGACCAGGTGGGTACGGCCGCCCTTGCCTTGCCGCCCTTCGAAGTTTCGGTTCGACGTCGCCGCGCAGCGCTCCCCCGGGGCGAGCTGATCGGGATTCATGCCGAGACACATGGAGCAGCCGGCCTGTCGCCATTCGGCCCCGGCCGCGACGAAGATGTCGCCCAGCCCTTCGGATTCGGCCTGGACGCGGACCTTCATCGAACCTGGCACGACCAGCATCCGCATCCCGTCGGCGATCTTTCTGTCCCGCAGGATGTCCGCGACGATCCGTAGATCTTCGATGCGGCCGTTGGTGCAGGAGCCCACGAACACGGTGTCGATCTTGATGTCACGCATCGCGGTGCCTGGCTGAAGGTCCATGTACGCCAACGCCTTCTCGGCCGCCTGGCGCTCGCCCTCGTCGAACATCAGTTCTGGATCGGGAACCGACGCGCTCAGCGGAACGCCCTGCCCCGGATTGGTTCCCCACGTGACGAAGGGACTCAACTCGGCGGCGTCGAGGTACACCTCCGTGTCGAATTCGGCTCCCTCGTCGGTGCGCAACTGGCTCCACGCCGCCACGGCGGCGTCCCAGTCGGCGCCCGCGGGGGCATGCGGGCGACCCTTCAGGTAGGCGAAGGTGGTCTCGTCCGGAGCGACCATGCCGGCTCGCGCGCCCGCCTCGATGCTCATGTTGCAGACGGTCATCCGACCCTCCATCGACAGCGCTTCGATGGCGCTGCCGCGGTATTCGATGACGTAGCCCTGCCCGCCGCCGGTTCCGATCTTGGCGATCACGGCCAGGATGACGTCCTTGGCACTGGTACCCGGGGGCAGTTCCCCGTCGACGTTGACCGCCATCGTCTTGAAGGGACGCAACGGCAAGGTCTGCGTGGCCAGCACGTGCTCGACCTCGGAGGTGCCAATGCCCATGGCCAGGGCCCCGAATGCACCGTGGGTCGAGGTGTGGCTGTCACCGCAGACGATCGTCATACCCGGTTGGGTGAGGCCCAGCTGCGGCCCGATGATGTGGACGATGCCCTGCTCGACGTCACCCATCGGATAGAGGCGGACACCGAATTCGGCGCAGTTGCGTCGCAACGTCTCGACCTGGGTACGCGAGATCGGATCGGCGATCGGCTTGTCGATGTCCTTGGTCGGCACGTTGTGGTCTTCGGTGGCGATGGTCAGATCGGTTCGGCGAACCGGCCGTCCCGCCAACCGAAGTCCGTCGAACGCCTGCGGGCTGGTGACCTCGTGAACGAGGTGCAGGTCGACGTAGATCAGATCGGGCTCGCGCGCGGCGTCCTGTCCCGCGCCGTGGGCGACGACGTGGTCGGCCCACACCTTCTCGGCCATGGTGCGTGGTGTGCCTGGGGTTCCAGTCATGACTGTCTTCATCCGTTCGGGCGACGGCAGAGGGCGCTGCCGTCGCACTGGCTCTGGTGACGGGGCGTCTCAACATACGGGACGCTAGTATCTCCCTATGAGACAGGATAGCGGTATCGGCGTGCTCGACAAAGCGGTGGGCGTACTGCACGTCGTCGCCGAGTCCCCCTGCGGTCTCGCCGATCTGTGCGAGCGCACGGGCCTGCCACGGGCCACCGCCCACCGCCTGGCCGCGGGCCTCGAGGTGCACCGACTGCTGGCCCGCGACGCCGACGGTAGGTGGTGTCTCGGCCCGGCCTTGAACGAACTCGCCGGACGGGTCGACGATCCGCTGCTCGCCGCGAGCGCGGCAGTGCTGCCCAGGCTTCGCGAAATCACCGGCGAGAGCGTGCAACTGTATCGACGGGAGGGCCTGTCCCGGGTGTGCGTGGTGGCCCTGGAGCCGCCCGCAGGGCTGCGCGACACCGTGCCGGTCGGCACCCGCCTGCCGATGACGGCGGGTTCGGGGGCCAAGGTGCTCCTGGCCTACAGCGACCCGGCGACCCAGCAATCGGTGCTCGCGACGGCCAAGTTCACCGATCGCACTTTGGCGGAGGTTCGCAAGCGCGGCTGGGCGCAGAGCGCAGCCGAACGCGAGCCCGGGGTGGCCAGCGTCTCGGCCCCGGTGCGGGATGCACGCGGATCGGTAGTAGCCGCCGTCTCGGTGTCCGGGCCGATCGACCGGATGGGCAGGCGGCCTGGCGCTCGGTGGGCGGCCGACCTGCTGGCGGCGGCCGACGCCCTCACCAAGCGGCTGTGACGCCGAGCGCGCCGGAGACGACGAAAGGCGCCTACCCAATGGGTAAGCGCCTTCAGCGGTGGTACCCCCGATGGGATTCGAACCCACGCTACCGCCGTGAGAGGGCGGCGTCCTAGGCCGCTAGACGACGGGGGCTAGAACTAATTCCGGTTGGCCAGCATAGCTCAGGTGAACTGCGTCGACCTAATCGCTCGACGCAGCGGACGAACCGACCGGAATTGGCTGGGGTACCAGGACTCGAACCTAGAATGGCGGTACCAGAAACCGCTGTGTTGCCAATTACACCATACCCCAATTGCCGTCCATCACCGCTGGTCATGGACGTCTTGGCGGATCAACACCAGCTGGCGCGAACCAGCGCGTGCAATCACCGACCGACGAGCACACTACCAAAGATTTCGACGCCCGATTTCACGCCTGTGCCGATGCGTGGTCGCGTCCGCTCCGCAGCCTCGCCACGCTGCGCTCGCGGCCCAGCAGTTCCATCGACTCGAACAACGGCGGGCTGACCGACGAGCCGGTCACCGCCACCCGGATCGGGCCGAACGCCTTGCGCGGCTTGAGCTCGAGACCGTCCAGCAGTGCGGCCTTGAGCGCCCCTTCGATGGCGGCGGTGGTCCAGTCGGCCACCTCCTGCAGTGCCTCCAGGGCCGCGTCCAACACCGGTACGGCGTCGGCGCGCAACTCCTTGCCCGCGGACTTCTCGTCGAGCGCGTAGGACGCCTCGTCGAAGAACTTCAACAGTTCCCACGCGTCGCCGAGGACCACGATGCGCGTCTGCACGAGCGCGGCAGCCTCGGCGAAACCGGCGTCGTCCAGTCCGGTGTCGTGGCCGTGACCCACGAAGTAGTCCCGCAGCCGCGCGGTGAAGTCCGCGACGTCGAGCATCCTGATGTGTTCGGCGTTGATCGCGTCGGCCTTCTTCTGGTCGAAGCGGGCCGGATTGGAGTTGACGTTCACCACGTCGAAGGCGGCCACCATCTCGTCGAGGCTGAACAGATCGTGGTCGTCGGCGATCCCCCACCCCAGCAGTGCCAGATAGTTCAGCAGCCCCTCGGGGATGAACCCACGATCGCGATGCAGGAAGAGATTCGACTGCGGATCGCGCTTCGACAACTTCTTGTTGCCGTCGCCGAGAACGCTTGGCAGGTGGGCGAACTCGGGTACGCGGTCGGCGACGCCGATGCGAATCAGCGCCTGGTACAAAGCAATCTGGCGAGGGGTCGACGGCAGGATGTCCTCGCCGCGAAGAACGTGGGTGATCTTCATGAGGGCGTCGTCGACGGGGTTGACCAACGTGTAGAGCGGATCCCCGTTGCCCCGGGTGATCGCGAAGTCGGGCACGATGCCCGCGGCGAACGTCGTCGGGCCGCGCACCAGGTCATTCCACGTGATGTCCTCGTCCGGCATGCGGAGCCGCAGAACGGGCGCGCGCCCCTCGGCGGCGAACCGGGCGCGGTCGACGTCGGTCAGGGTGCGGTCGTGGTTGTCGTAGCCCAGCTTCGGATTACGACCGGCCGCGACGTGCCGGGCCTCGACCTCCTCGGCCGTGGAGAAGGCCTCGTACACTTCACCGGCGTCGAGGAGTTTGGCGATGACGTCGCGGTAGATCTCGGTGCGCTGAGACTGCCGGTACGGCTCGTACGGCCCGCCGATCTCCGGCCCCTCGTCCCAGTCGAGACCCAACCAGCGCAGCGCGTCGAGGATGGCGGCGTAGCTCTCCGCACTGTCCCGCGCAGCGTCGGTGTCCTCGATGCGAAAGACGAAGGCGCCACCGGTGTGGCGCGCGTACGCCCAGTTGAACAGCGCCGTGCGCACCAGGCCGACGTGCGGAGTCCCCGTCGGCGATGGGCAGAACCGTACCCGTACCTCCGAGGTCATGACTTACCCTTGCGCACAACCGGATTGGTGAGCGTTCCGATGCCCTCGATGGTGATGCTGACGGTGTCGCCGTCCTCGATGGGGCCCACGCCCTCCGGTGTGCCCGTCAGGATGAGATCACCCGGCAGCAGGGTCATCACCGCGGAGGCCCACTCGATGATGGCGCCGATGTCGTGGATCATCAACGAGGTTCGGCTGTGTTGCCGCACTTCTCCGTTGACCTCGGTACGCAGATCCAGATCGAACGGGTTGACGTCGGTGTCGATCCACGGACCGACCGGGCAGAAGGTGTCGTGCCCCTTGGCACGCATCCACTGACCGTCCTTCTTCTGCTGATCACGCGCCGAGACGTCGTTGGCGATGGTGTACCCGAGGATGTTCTCCGCAGCCTTCGATGCGGGAACGTCCTTGCAGGGCCTGCCGATGACGGCGGCCAATTCGCCTTCGTGATGTACGGGATGGGCGTCCGCCGGGAGTTGGATGGGCACGTTGGGCCCGATGATCGCGGTGTTGGGCTTGAGGAAGATCACCGGATCCTCCGGCGCCTCCCCGCCCATCTCGGCGGCGTGGGCGGCGTAGTTCTTGCCCATGCACACCACCTTGCTGGCCAGGATCGGTGCCAGCAGTCGCACGTCGGCCAGCGGCCAGGACCGCCCGGTGAAGGTCGGCGTGCCGAATGGATGCTCGGCGATCTCGCGAGCTCGTGCCTCGAGGGCACCGTTCGCGACGTCGCCTTCGATGCTCACGAAGGCGACCCCATCTGGACTGGCAATTCGACCGAGGCGCATTTTTCACACCCTAGGACACCGCCCGCAGAGGCCGACATCGTCGGCGGGGATCTCGCCGACCCCCTCCTGCTGAGAAGACTTCGCCTGACGTGCGCGGCACGTGCCGCGGCAAAAATTGTCGCACGCGACAGTTCCAGCAAACCCACGAACATTACCGCGCGGTAAGTTGCACACTAAATGGACAGTCCACAGCCTCGAAATACGTTGAATTCAACGCACCTCGATGACCGGCTACAGCGCCTTCACCAGCTAATGATCAAGGTCAACGACACATCACAGCACGATCACGGCCGACGAATTAGCCCCAAGAATTGGTTGGCCCATTTCGTCCTTACTCGTTGGTAAGGTCCGCTACGGTCTCCGCCACGGGGGTCCGTTCGACAAAGGGAGAGAAATGCCAGTGCAAGTAGCGGTTCGGTCATACCTGACGGCCGGCGTCGCGATGGTGGGCGCCACCGCCCTCATCGCCGCGCCGCTCGCGGTGCCGCCACCGGAGATCCACCTGCCCGCGATCCACGCGTCCTCGGCTGCGGTCGAGCTTGCGGCACTGGCGAACCCGATCGCCGAGTGGGTCACCGTCGTCCAGAACACGTTCACCAACGTGGCAGCGCTGGGACAGCAGTTCCAGAGTGATCCGGCGCCCATCCTGCAGCAGATCCTGACCAACCAGTTGGCGAACGCCGCCACCCTGTCGACGGCCCTGCAGGGTGCGGCAGGTGGCCTGGTGGCCGGACTCACCGCAATACCGTCGGCCACGCTGCTGGCGGCCCAGCAGCTCGCCGCCGGTCAGTTCAGCGCGGCGGTGGGCACCCTCTTCCAGGCTGGCATCGGCCTCATTCTGGCTCCTGCCATCAGCCTCATCGGGGCGACGTCGATCTTCACCGACACCGCACAGAACTTCGCGAACGTCGTCGCCGCCCTCCCCAACGTGCTCCTGCCCGTGGGGCTTGCCGCGATTTCTCCGATCGCCGGTGCGATCTACTCGTTCGGCGACGCCGGCCAGGCCGTCATCGACGCGGCCCGGGTGGGAGACGTGGCGGGGGCGCTCAACGCCCTGGTGAACATCCCCGCCATCGTGACCAATGCCTTCCTCAACGGGTACCCGCCCCAGTTCGTGCCCGGGGTGTTCAGCCCCCTGGCAGACGGCGGGTTGATCGCCAACCTGTTGAATGCGCGCGACCTCATCGCCCAGGCGCTGGGTGCACCGGCACCCGCTGCTGCGGCTGCCGTGGCTGCGCTGCCGACGGCCTCGAACCTGGTCAGCCTGGCGGCGGCGCCGTCGGAGGTGGCCCCGACCGGTGCTGCCACCGGCGAGGTGGCGGCCAAGGCGTCGTCCGCCGCACCGGAGGCCGAACCGGCGACCGAGGCCACGACGGCACCGGTGGGGTCCACCGAACCGGCGACGAGCACCGAACCGGTCGTCACGTCCGCACCGGCAACGTCCGACCCCGCAACGGAATCGGCGACGGACTCCGCCACCGGCACCACCAAGACCGACAGCGGATCGGACTCCGAGCCCGCCCCTGCATCGTCGGCCAGCGGCTCGTCGGCCAGCGACTCGTCGAGCACCAAGCCGTCGAGCACCACGTCGTCGAACAGCACGTCGTCGAACAGCAAGCCCTCCAACACCAAGCCGTCGAGCTCCACGGCGTCGGAGGCCGGGGAGTCGTCGACCGGCAGCGGCGCCGGCAAGGCCGCCGACGCGAAGAAGGACGCATCGACGGGCTCCAGCTCGGCCGGATCCAGCTCGGGGGATGCGGGTTCGGGCTCGTCGAGCGCGAGCTGACCCCGCACGACACGTCGAATGCCCCTTCTCCTCCACTGACGGAGGAGGGGCATTCTCGTTCTGCGATTTCACATGCTGAGATGAACATTCGGCATGGTGAGATCCACGTGCCACGATGGAGTCATGTCCGAACCCGTCGTCGGAACCGCACGCCGCTGGTCGATGTTGGTCATCGCACTCGCCACGACCCTGTGCGCCAACGTCTTCATCAACGGGGTGGCCTTTCTCATCCCGACCCTGCACGTCGAGCGCGGCCTCGACCTGGCCGAGGCAGGCCTGGTCTCAGCGCTGCCCAGCTTCGGGATGGTCGTCACGCTGATCGCCTGGGGATACCTGGTCGACAGGTTCGGCGAGCGCGTCGTGTTGACGGTCGGGTCAGCCCTGACCGCGGCCGCCGCCTTCGCCGCGGCGTCGGTCGACTCCCTGGTCGCGGTCGGCGTCTTCCTGTTCCTCGGCGGCATGGCGGCCGCGAGCAGCAACTCCGCCAGCGGTCGCCTGGTCGTCGGCTGGTTTCCACCCCACCAACGCGGTCTCGTGATGGGCATCCGCCAAACGGCGCAGCCCCTAGGAGTCGGTGTGGGCGCGTTGGTGATTCCGCAACTGGCCCAGGGCAGCGGGGTCTCGGCGGCACTGACGTTCCCTGCGATCGCGTGCGCTGCGGCTGCCGTGGTCAGCGCCGTGGGCGTCGTCGACCCACCCCGTCCGCCCCGAGCGCAGGCGCCCGCCGAGGACTTGGTCAACCCCTATCGGGGCTCGTCGACGCTGTGGCGCATCCATGCCGTCTCGGTGCTGCTCGTCGCGCCGCAGTGCGTGGTGTGGACGTTCACCCTGGTGTGGCTGATGACCGATCGCGGGTGGTCGGCGGCCTCGGCGGGCGCCATGGTCACCTTCGCCCAAATCCTCGGCGCGGCGGGCAGAATCGCCGCCGGCAGGTGGTCGGACAAGGTGGGTTCGCGATTGCACCCCATCCGCACCATCGCCATCGGTGCCGCCGTCGCGATGGCCCTCCTCGCCGCGACGGACCTGATCCACTCTCCGCTGTCCATCGCGGTGATGGTCGCGGCGTCGGTCATCACCGTCTCCGACAACGGTTTGGCGTTCACCGCGATCGCCGAACTCGCGGGGCCGTTCTGGAGTGGCCGCGCGCTGGGCACGCAGAACACCAGCCAACTGCTCACCGCGGGCATCGTGCCGCCGGTGTTCGGCGCGCTGATCACGGTGGCCGGTTACCCGTTGGCGTTCGCGGTATGCGCGTTGTTCCCGCTAGTGGCACTGCCACTGGTGCCCGTGCACGCCGATCCGCTGCGGGCGCAGCGTTCAGCCACCGAGTGACCGTCGGCGGTGTCGTCACGGCGGCGTGACCGCCGAGTCCCGCGGCAGGATCAGCAGCGCGGCAGCCAGGAAGCACAGCGCGCCCAGGAACGTGCCGAGGTTGGCGAGCGCTTCGTCGGCGACGCTCCCGGTCCGGTACACGAACGCCCCGACGGCGCTCGCGGCGAAGGCGACGCAGCCGCCCATGTTGACCCAGCCCGCCTGCCAGTCCCGCGACGCCGGCCGCCAGGCACCGACGCCGGCCGTGACGGCGACGATCCCGAGCACGGCGCTGACCAGGAAGGCCGCCGATCCCGTCGCGTCCGGTGCCCACACCAGGCGACGCTCTGCCATCGCCTCGTGGGCCCACACCGCCGCGCCGGTACTGACGTTGAACAGCACGGTGCCGCCGAATTGCACGGCGGCGGAACGCCATTCGACGCTGTTCTCGGGACCCGACAGGACCAGCTGGATCCAGGCCGCGCTGGTGAAGAACCAGGAGCCCACGAAGCACAGCGAGTTGGCCACATCGGTGCCGGCCAGGGCGGCCACGCCGGGCGCCGTCGCGGCGGCGAAGAGCGCCGACCCGACGACGAACAGCCAGCACTGGTGGGTGAGCGTCACCGCCGACCGCAGCCTGGTCGTCACCATGACGCCGAACCTACATCGCACTCCCGGCGGACCGGAACGCGGTCACCGTCGTCACGACTTCTTGGGCAGCCCGGGCGGATTGATCTCCGACTGCGGCACGGCCTCGCCGCCGAGACCCCAACGGTCGAGGGCCTTGCGGTACGCACCGTTCTGGATCACGTGGTTGAGGGCCTGGTTGACCGCCTGGATCAACCCGTTGTCCTTCTTGGTGAGAACGGCGATCTCACCTTGGAGCGCGTCCCCGCCACCGGAGTAGGTGGCGAGGATCTTCGTCTCCTTGGCGCTGGCCGAGTGGTACACCGCCGAGGGGTTCGGGCCCAGATACCCGTCGATTCGCTTGGACGCCAACGCAAGGTAGTAGTCGGCGTTGTTCTGGTAGTAGACGATCTCGGCCGGCTTCAGTCCGTCGGCGGCGTTCTGCGCGTTCCAGTCGACCAACAGCTGTTCCTGGTTGGTTCCGGAGGTGACACCGATCCGCTTGCCCGCGATGTCCTTTCGGTCGTGGTACGCCCACGTCGAGTCGGCGGGCGCCTCCAGCGCGAGGTTGTCCAACCGGTAGGTCGCGAAGTCGTACTTCTCCTTGCGCTCCTCGGTGACCGTGACGTTGGAGATGAACGCGTCGGCCTCCCCCGAGTCGATCCGCACGAAGTTCTGCGCCCAGTCGGCGTTGGTGTTCTCCACCTTCAGTCCGAGGACGTCGCCGACGAGGTGCGCGACGTCCACCTCGCTGCCGACGATCGTGGCGTTGTCGCTGGCGTAGAAGTCCAGCGGCGGCGTCGACCCGACGTTGGAGGTGACGCGAAGGACGCCGCGGTCGCGGATCGGCGCCGGCACCAGCGCGGCGATCGAGTCGACCTTCTCGGTCTCGATCCGCTCCTTCTGCTCCGGGGTGAGGTCGAACGTCTGACCGTCCGCCGCGGTGACTGTGTCGCCGACGGTCGGCTCGCTGCACGACGTGGCCAGCGCGACGGTGGTCAGGGCGGCGATCATGGCCGTGACGACGCGAAGTGTTCTCAAGGGTCGGCTCTCTCGGTGGTCGACGTCGGATCAGAGGACGTGGGACAGGAATTCGCGGGTTCTGGCGTGCGCGGGGTGGTCGAAGACCGCCGCGGGCGGCCCCTGTTCGACGATCACACCGCCGTCCATGAAGACGACGGTGTCGGCGACCTCGCGGGCGAACCCGACCTCGTGGGTGACGATGACGAGGGTCGCGCCGTCGCGGGCCAGTTGGCGGATGACCTCGAGCACCTCTCCGACCAGTTCCGGGTCGAGTGCCGAGGTGGGCTCGTCGAAGAGGATGACCTTGGGACGCAACGCCAGTGCGCGGGCGATCGCGACCCGCTGCTGCTGGCCGCCGGACAGTCGACGTGGATGGTCACCGGCCTTGTCGCCGACGCCGACGCGCTCGAGCAACTCGAGGGCCTCCACCTCGACCGCGTCGCGGCGCCGGCCCTGCGCCGACACCGGCGCTTCGACGACGTTCTCCAACACGGTGAGGTGTGGGAAGAGGTTGAAGTTCTGGAACACGAAGCCGATCTGGCTGCGCTGCCGCAGAATCTCGCGGGGTTTGAGCTCGTGTAGCGTGCGGCCCTTGAGCCGGTAGCCGACCAGCTCGCCGTCGATCCTGACCAGGCCCGCGTCCACCTTCTCGAGGTGGTTCAGCACCCTCAGCAGCGTCGACTTCCCCGATCCGGACGGCCCGAGGATCGCGGTCACCTCGCCGGGACGCACCGTCAGGTCGACGCCCTTGAGCACCTCGAGCGCTCCGTAGGACTTGCGAACTCCGCGCGCCTCCACCGCGAAACCGCTCATCGGGTCGCTCCCCGCGGCGAAAGGGGAAGCGCCTCAAGCTTTCTGCGCAACGTCTGAATGGGGGTCAGCGGGACCGTCCGCAACGCGCCCTTGGCATAGTGCCGCTCGACGTAGAACTGCCCGATCGACAGCAGCGACGTGAGGACGATGTACCAGACGGTGGCCACCATGAGCAGCGGCACCACCCGTCCACTGCGACCGTAGATCACCTGGACCTGATAGAAGAGTTCGGCGATCGCCATGACGGAGACGATCGAGGTGCCCTTGAACAACGAGATGACCTCGTTGGCCGCGTTCGGCAGAATCCCTCGCATCGCCTGCGGTAGGACGATCTTGAAGAACTCTCGGCGCTTGGGAATGCCCAGCGCCGCAGACGCTTCGAGCTGCCCCTGGTCGACGGAGATGATCCCGGCGCGGACGATCTCCGCCGAGTACGCGGCCTGGTGCAAGGCCAGACCGATGATCGCCGCCATCGGGCCGCTGATCACCCCGTTGACGTCGAAGGTGACGAAGGCGGGTCCGAATGGGACGCCGACGCTCAACGTCCGGTACAGATAGGCGATGTTGAACCAGAACAGCAACTGCACGATCAACGGGATGGACCGAAACGCCCAGACGTAGCACCACGAAATCACCTGCAGCACGGGATTGTGCGACAGCCGGGCCGCGGCGATGGCGATGCCGAGGGCGAAGCCGATCAGGGTGCCCCAGAACGTCAGCTGGATCGTCAGCCAGAGTGCGGCCATCACCGACTTGGCGGTGAAGTACTGGGCGAAGGTGCCCCAGTCCCACCCGGGGTTGGTGGCAAGACCGTGGACGAACTGGGCGAGTACCACCAGCGTCGCGACGCCGACGACCCACCTCCACGGGTGCCAGGTGCGCGCCACGGTCAGAGTGTCGGCGGCGATCCCCGGGGCGTCGTCGACCACCGCGCCGGAGGGGTTGGGCGCCACGGCGGTCACCGCTGATCCGTCCCGGGAGTGCGGACCCGGGTCAGCACCGAGCGCTGGCGAAGCCTGAAGCCCAACGATTCATAGAGCCGGATCGCCGAGAGGTTGTCGGCCCTCGCATGCAGGAACGGAACCTCTCCCCGCGCGCGGATCCCATGGCCCACCGCGCGGACCAGGCGGGTGCTCAGACCCCGGCAGCGGAAGCGCGGATCGGTGCACACCGCGCTGATCTCGGTCCATCCGTCGGGATGCATGCGTTCACCGGCCAACGCGACCAGCTGGCCGTCGGCGACGAACCCGAGATAGGTTCCCATCTCGATCGTTCGCACCCGGAACGGACCCGGTTCGGTGCGCGCGACGAGGTCCAACATCTGTGGCACGTCGGCGGACCCGAGCGTGACGACGTCCGGGTCGGGGGCCACCTCGAGGTCGGATCCGTCGAGTTGCACCGAGCCCATTCGTCCGAGGAGTTCCCAACCGGCGGGCGGAACGTAGTCCCCGCGCAACGACACCTCCGTCGACGGGCCGACCACCTCGACCAGATCGGCCCAGTCCCGCTCGTCGAGACGAGGCGGGTGGCCGACGAATCCGGCCACCTCCGCGTCGTACCTCGCGATGCGTCCGGACCAGACCGCGAACCGAGCATGCGCACCGCGCAACGACGACCGAATGGGGTCGTCAAGCGGGTGAAGTGCCGAATCTCTGGCCGTACGAACGGTTTCCGTGGTCAATCGATGCTCCTTGCGTCTGACACCTCGACGCTAGGAGCATGATCGGCAGGTCTCCACCCTTAGGATCAGCCTGAGTATCTGGCGTTCAGATCAGAGCAGACCCACGATGCGGTCGCCGGTCTCCGACGTGGAGAGCTTCGCGCCGTCGAGCGTGGCGAGGTGCTCGGCCACCGCCGCGTCGACCCGCGCGGCCGCGGCGTCCTCGCCTACGTGGGCCAGCAGCAGGGCAACCGACATCACCGCGGCGGTCGGGTCGGCAATGCCCTGACCCGCGATGTCCGGGGCGCTGCCGTGCACCGGCTCGAACATCGACGGGTTCGTTCGCGTCGCGTCGATGTTCCCGCTGGCAGCCAGTCCAATGCCGCCGGACACCGCGGCCGCGAGATCGGTGATGATGTCGCCGAACAGGTTGTCGGTGACGATGACGTCGAAGCGCCCCGGGTCGGTGACCATGTGGATCGTGGCGGCGTCGACGTGCTGGTAGGCCACCTCGACGTCGGGAAACTCCCGCCCCACCTCCGCGACGATGCGCGACCACAGCTTGCCTGCGAAGGCCAGCACGTTGGTCTTGTGCACCAGCGTCAAGTGCTTGCGCCGGTTCGACGCTCGCGCGAATGCGTCACGCACCACGCGCTCGACCCCGAAGGCGGTGTTGAGGCTCACCTCGGTGGCCACCTCGTGCGGCGTGCCGACGCGGATCGCCCCACCGTTGCCGGTGTACGGACCTTCGGTGCCCTCGCGGACGACCACGAAGTCGAGGTCCACCTCACCCAGCGGGCTGGTGACCCCGGCATGCAGCTTCGACGGACGCAGGTTGACGTGGTGGTCCAGCTCGAACCGCATCCGCAGCAGCAGTCCGCGCTCGAGCACGCCGCTGGGCACCGAGGGATCGCCGATGGCGCCCAACAGGATTGCGTCGTGGGTACGCAGTTCGTCGACCAAACCGTCGGGCATGACCTCACCGGTGGCGTGGTAGCGCCGCGCGCCGACGTCGTAGGTGGTCTTCTCGACCCCCGGCGTGACGACGTCGAGCACCTTGAGCGCCTCGTCGACGACCTCGGGGCCGATGCCGTCTCCGGCGATGACGGCGAGTCTCATGACAGGTCCACCAATTCCAGTGTCGTGGCGCTGACGTCGGCGCCGAGGGCGGCCAGCACGTCGTCGGGAACCTGGCGGTCCAGCCGCAGCATGATCGTCGCGCCGTCGCCGTCGGCGTCCTGACTCAGCTGGGCGGCGAGGATGTTGACCCCGGCGGCGCCCAGCCGCGTCCCGATCGTGCCGAGCGCTCCCGGTACGTCGCTGTAGTTGATGATCAGGTTGACGCCCTCGGCGCGCAGGTCGAGATTGCGCTCGTTGATCTGGACGATCTTCTCCACCTGACGCGGGCCCGACAGGGTGCCGGTCACGTTGACCGTCGAGCCGTCGGCCGCGACGGCGCGCACGTCGACGACGCTGCGGTGGTTGGGGCTTTCGGGCTCGGTGTCGATGCTCGCCTCGACGCCGCGTTCCGAGGCCAGCGACGGCGCGTTGACGAAGGTCACCTGGTCTTCGATGACCGCGGAGAACAGGCCGCGCAGCGCCGAGAGCTTCAGCACCTCGACCTGTTCGGAGGCCAGCTCACCGCGCACCTGCACGCAGAGGTTGGTCGGCAGTTCGGCCGACAGGGCGCCCACCAGCAGCCCCAGCTTGCGCACCAGGTCCAGCCACGGTGCGACTTCCTCGCCGACCACGCCGCCTCCGACGTTGACGGCGTCGGGCACGAACTCCCCCGCCAGCGCCAGCCGCACGCTGGCCGCGACGTCGGTGCCCGCCCGGTCCTGCGCCTCGGCGGTCGACGCGCCGAGGTGCGGGGTGACGACGACCTCGGGCAGCTCGAACAGCGGGCTGTCGGTGCAGGGTTCGGTGGAGAAGACGTCCAGACCGGCGCCGCGCACGTGGCCGCTCTTGATCGCGTCGGCCAGGGCGTGCTCGTCGATCAGACCGCCGCGGGCGGCGTTGACGATGATGACGCCCGGCTTGGTCTTCGCCAGGGCGTCGGCGTTGATCAGGCCCGCGGTCTCCTTGGTCTTGGGCAGGTGCACCGAGATGAAGTCGGCGCGCCCGAGCAGCTCGTCCAGCGGCAGGAGCTCGATGCCGAGCTGCGCGGCGCGGGCCTGCGAGACGTAGGGGTCATAAGCGGTGATGTGAGCACCGAACGCGGCCAGCCGCTGCGCGACCAGCTGCCCGATGCGGCCGAGCCCGACCACCCCGACGGTCTTGCCGAAGATCTCGACGCCGGAGAACTTGGACCGCTTCCAGGTGTGCTCGCGCAGCGTCGCGTCGGCTGCCGGAATCTGCCGGGCAGCGGCCAACATCAGCGCTAGCGCGTGCTCGGCGGCGCTGTGGATGTTCGACGTCGGGGCGTTGACGACCAGCACGCCACGGGCGGTCGCGGCGTCCACGTCGACGTTGTCGAGGCCGACGCCGGCGCGGGCGACGATCTTCAACTTGGGGGCCGCGGCGATGACCTCGGCGTCCACCGTCGTCGCCGAGCGCACCAGCAGGGCGTCGGCTTCTGGGACCGCGGCCAGCAGCTTCTCCCGGTCGGGGCCGTCGACCCAGCGCACCTCGACCTGGTCTCCCAGGGCGGCAACTGTCGATTCGGCGAGTTTGTCGGCGATCAAAACAACGGGCAGGCTCACGCGAACAGAGTAGTGGGCTGTAATAAGCATGTGGAGGGCAGGAGCGAAGCGACCCGGGATTTGATTCCAGACGTCACGGTGGTCGGCAGTGGACCCAACGGGCTGAGCGCGGCGGTCATCTGCGCGAGGGCGGGCTTGCGCGTGCGGGTGGTGGAGGCTCAGCCCACCGCGGGCGGCGGCGCACGGACCATGCCGGACCCGGAGTACCCCGGCGTCAGTCACGACGTCTGCTCGGCCGTGCACCCGCTGGGGGTCGCGTCACCGTTCTTCGCCGAGTTCGACCTGGCGGCGCGCGGGGTCCGGCTGACCGCGCCGGAGATCTCCTACGCCAACCCGTTGCCGGGCCGGTCTGCGGCGGTGGCGTATCGCTCGTTGGACCGCACGTGCGACGAGCTCGACGACGGTGGCTCGTGGCGGCGGCTGTTCGGACCGTTGGTCGACCACGTCGACGGCGTGCTGGGCTTCTTCCTCGGCGACAAGCGGTCGCTGCCGCCGGACCTGCTGACGACGGTCCGCACGGGGCTCAGGGTGCTGGCCCAGGGCAGCCCGGCGTGGACGATGCTCCGCGGCGAGGACGCGAGGGCGTTGTTCACCGGCGTTGGCGCGCATGCCATCTCGACGATGCCGTCGCCGGTCAACAGCGGGGCCGGGTTGATGCTCGGGACGGTGGCTCACACCGCGGGATGGCCGGTGCCCGTCGGTGGTACCCAGACGATCGCCGACGCGCTCATCGCCGATCTGCGCGCGCACGGCGGCGAGGTGGTGGTCGGCGAGCCGGTGACCACTCCCCCGGCGGGTGTGGTGGTCTACGACACCGCGCCGACGGCCCTGCTGGACGTCTACGGCGACGCCGTCCCGGCACGGTACGCAAAGGCGTTGCGCCGCTACCGCTTCGGGCCGGGCGTGTGCAAGGTCGACTTCGTCCTCTCGGGTGAGATTCCGTGGCTCGACGAGCGCCTCGCGCGGGCGTCGACGGTCCACCTGGGTGGGAGCCGGACGCAGATGGCGCTGGCCGAACGCGAGGTCAACGCGGGCCGCCACGCGGCGTGGCCGATGACGCTGGCGGCCCTGCCGCATCTGTCCGATCCGTCCCGCGTCGACGCCCAGGGACGGCGGCCGCTCTGGACCTATGCCCATGTCCCGTCCGGGTCCACGGCGAACCTCGTCGAGACGATCACCGACCTCTTCGAGCGAGCCGCGCCCGGGTTCCGGGATCTGGTGCTGGCGGCCCGCTGCGTGCCCGCCGCCCAGATGGCGGCGCACAACGCCAATTACGTCGGGGGCGACATCATCGTCGGCGGCGCGACCCTGTTCGGCGCGATGGTGGGCCCGACGCTGCGGCTCGACCCGTGGACCACGCCGATTCCGAAGGCCTACCTCTGCTCGTCGGCCACGCCGCCGGGCACCGGCGTGCACGGGATGGCCGGTTACTACGCGGCGCGAACCGTGCTGCGCCGCGAGTTCGGGCTCACCACGTTGCCGAGTCTGGCTCCGTGACGACCTTCTTGCTGGTGCCCGGCGGCGGTTGCGATCCATCCTGTTGGCGCTTCGTGGTGGACGAACTGGCTCGTCGCGGTCACCGAGGCATCCCCGTCGACCTGCCGTGCGAAGACGACGCGGCCGGCCTCGACGCCTACGCCGACGCCGTGGTGGCGCAGCACCGCGACGACGGTGAGCCGCCGGTGGTCGTCGCCCATTCCTTCGGTGGTTTCACCGGGGCGCTCGCGTGTCCGCGGGTGGGGGCGTCGGCGCTCGTGTACGCCTCGGCCATGATTCCCCGACCGGGTGAACGGCCTGCCGACTGGTGGGCCGCCACCGGGTGCGGCGAGGCCCAGCGCGCGGCGGCCCGGTCCGGGGCGTACGACCCGGACGACGAAACGCAGCTCTACTACAACGGCGTCGACGCAGCCGTCGTCGCCGCGGAGGTGCCACGCGGACAGTCCGAGACGCCGACGCTGACACCGTGGCCGGCCTCGGAGCTCCCGCGGATCGCGACGCGGTTCGTGCTGTTCGCCGACGACCGGTTCTTTCCCGAGGGCTTCATGCGCCGGGTGGTCGCCGACCGGTTGGGCGTCGAACCCGAAACCACCCCGGGCGGGCACATGGCCATGCTGTCGCACCCGGTCGAACTGACCGACCGCATCCTGGCCCAGACATGACTTCGGCGCGCCCGACCGCGGTCGAGCGCGCCGAAATCGCGTGGTGCTAAGCCGTCTCGGTGATCGGCCGGTCGACCCAGCTCATCAGGTCGCGCAGCTTCTTGCCGGTGACCTCGATGGGGTGCTCGGCGTTCTCCTTGCGGAGCTTCTCCAGGCGCTTGTTGCCGCCCTCGACGTTGGCGACGAGCTCGCGGACGAACGTGCCGTCCTGGATGTCCTTGAGGATGGCGCGCATGCGCTCCTTGGTGTCGGCGTCGATGACGCGCGGTCCGGACAGGTAGCCGCCGAACTCCGCGGTGTCGGACACCGAGTAGTTCATCCGGGCGATGCCGCCCTCGTACATCAGGTCGACGATGAGCTTGAGCTCGTGCAGCACCTCGAAGTAGGCCATCTCGGGGGCGTAGCCCGCCTCGACCATGACCTCGAAGCCGACCTTCACCAATTCCTCGGTGCCGCCGCACAACACGGCCTGCTCACCGAAGAGGTCGGTCTCGGTCTCCTCCTTGAACGTGGTCTTGATGACGCCGGCGCGGGCGCCGCCGATGGCCTTGGCGTAGGACAGCGCCAGCGCCTGGCCCTCGCCGGTGGGGTCCTGGTCGACGGCGATCAGGCAGGGCACGCCCTTGCCGTCGACGAACTGACGGCGGACCAGGTGCCCCGGTCCCTTCGGCGCGACCATGCCGACGGTGATGTCGTCGGCCGGCTCGATCAGGTTGAAGTGGATGTTCAGGCCGTGCCCGAAGAACAGCGCGTTGCCCGCCACCAGATTGGGCTCGATGTCGTTGGTGAAGATCTCCGCCTGCGCGGTATCCGGGGCCAGCAGCATGATGACGTCGGCCCACTTGGCGACCTCGGCGGGCGTGTCGACCTCGAGACCCTGCTCGGTGACCTTCTCGCGGGACTTGGAGCCCTCCTTGAGGCCGACCTTCACCTCGACGCCGGAGTCACGCAGCGACAGCGAGTGCGCATGCCCCTGGCTGCCGTACCCGATGACGCCGACCTTGCGTCCCTGGATGATCGACAGGTCTGCGTCGTCGTCGTAGAACATCTCAACTGCCACTTGATTACCTTCTCTTCGTTCGTGTTTCGTCGAAACTGCGTTACTTGGTGGTGACGATGCCGCGCGGACCGCGCGAAAGCGTCACCATGCCGGACTGTGCGATCTCCCGAATGCCGTAGGGCTCGAGGAGGTTCAGCAGCGCCGTCAGCTTGCCAGGCGTGCCGGTGGCCTCGACCACCAAGGACTCGGCGGAGACGTCGACGACCTTGGCGCGGAAGAGATTCACCGCCTCGATGATCTGCCCCCGGGTGGTCGCATCGGCGCGGACCTTGATCAGCGCCAGCTCGCGAGAGACCGAGTTGTCCTCGTCCTGCTCGACGATCTTGATCACGTTGATCAGCTTGTTGAGCTGCTTGGTGATCTGCTCGAGCGGGAAGTCCTCCACCGAGACGACGATCGTCATCCGGGACAGGTTCTTCTGTTCGGTGGCACCGACGGCGAGGCTCTGAATGTTGAAGCCACGCCGGGAGAACAAGGACGCCACGCGCGCGAGCACGCCCGGCTTGTCCTCGACGAGCACCGACAGCGTGTGGGTCTTGATGGTTCCCATTAGGCGTGTCCCTCGTTGCCCTGATCGTCGAACAGCGGGCGGATTCCCCGGGCCGCCTCGATCTGGTCGTTGCTCATGCCTGCGGCCACCATCGGCCACACCTGGGCGTCGGCGCCGACGATGAAGTCGATCACCACCGGACGGTCGTTGATCGCCCGAGCCTGGTTGATGACGTCCTCGACGTCTTCGGCTCGCTCACAACGCAATCCGACGCAGCCGAGCGCCTCGGCCAGCTTGACGAAGTCGGGGATGCGGTGGCTGTGGGTGGACAGGTTGGTCTGGCTGTAGCGCTCTTCGTAGAACAGCGTCTGCCACTGCCGCACCATGCCCAGGTTGCCGTTGTTGATCAGCGCCACCTTGATCGGCGCGCCCTCGACCGCGCAGGTCGCCAGCTCCTGGTTGGTCATCTGGAAGCAACCGTCACCGTCGATGGCCCACACCTCGGCCTCCGGGCGGGCGAACTTCGCCCCCATCGCGGCGGGCACCGCGTAGCCCATCGTGCCGAGACCACCGGAGTTGAGCCACGTCTTGGGCTTCTCGTACTTGACGAACTGCGCGGCCCACATCTGGTGCTGCCCAACGCCTGCCACGTACACCGCGTCCGGACCGGCGATCCGGCCCAGCGACTCGATGACGAACTCCGGGCTCAGGCTGCCGTCGCTCTGCGGTCCGTAGCTCAACGGGAACGTCGCCCGGACGCCGTCGAGGTACGCCACCCACTCGTCGAGGTCCAGCGTCGCCCGGTCGGTGCCGTCACGGCGCAGCGCCTCCAGCAGGTCGGTGATCACGTTCTTCACGTCGCCCACGATCGGCACGTCCGCGTTGCGGTTCTTGCCGATCTCCGCGGGGTCGATGTCGGCGTGGATCACCTTTGCGTCGGGTGCGAACGAATCCAGCTTGCCGGTCACGCGGTCGTCGAAGCGGGTGCCCAGCGCGATCAACAGGTCGCTCTTCTGCAGCGCGCCAACGGCCGCCACGGTGCCGTGCATGCCCGGCATGCCGAGGTTCTGCGGATGGCTGTCGGGGAACGCGCCGCGGGCCATCAGCGTGGTGACCACCGGAATGCCGGTCAGGTCGGCCAGTTCCAGCAGCTCGGCGGACGCCTCGCCGCGGATGACACCGCCGCCGACGTAGAGCACCGGCTTGCGGGCCGCGGCGATCAGCTTGGCGGCCTCGCGCACCTGCCGGCTGTGCGGCCGGGTGTTCGGCTTGTAGCCGGGCAGGTCGATCTTCGGCGGCCAGCTGAACGTGCACTGCGTCTGCAGCACGTCCTTCGGGATGTCCACCAGGACGGCTCCGGGGCGTCCCGAGCGGGCGATGTGGAACGCCTCGGCGATCAGCTGGGCGATGTCGTCGCCGTTGCGAACCAGGAAGTTGTGCTTCGTGATCGGCATCGTGATGCCCGAGATGTCGGCTTCCTGGAAGGCGTCGGTGCCGATCAGGGAGCGGCCGACCTGTCCGGTGATGGCGACGACGGGGATCGAGTCCATCTGCGCGTCGGCCAGGGGGGTCACCAGGTTGGTGGCGCCGGGGCCCGAGGTGGCCATCATCACGCCGACCTTGCCGGTGGCGTGGGCGTACCCGCTGGCGGCGTGTCCGGCGCCCTGCTCGTGCCGCACCAGCACGTGGCGGAGCTTGATCGAGTCGAAGAGCGGATCGTAGACCGGCAGCACGGCGCCGCCGGGGATGCCGAAGATGACGTCGACGTCGAGTTCCTCGAGCGAGCGGATGACGGCCTGTGCGCCCGTCATCTGTTGCGGTGCAACCTTTCTCGGCTGCGGTGCGGGCGGGCTTGCGACTGCCGGCGAGCCGTTGGCTCGGGTGCCCGGCTCCGGTGGTCGCGTGGTCGGTGCGCTCACGATGTCCTCTACGTCCTCATGTGGGTGATACGGGTTCTCGGGCAACAAAAAACCCCCGTCAGCGGATGCTGCACGAGGGTTGCGCGTCGGCTCGTAGGCTCTGACTGGTTACTCAGTCGGGTTACGCTCCAACGCGCGAACCAAGTACTACGAGAATCGAGACGGTCTTCATAACCAGCGACGGTAGCCGCCATACTGCTCCAAGGTCAAATTTCGACGTCACGGAGCACGGGTCGACGGCCACCGGTGCTCGACTGACTGGGAGGATGACGAGGTGAGTTCTTCCTCTGCCTCCGCATCCACGGCGCCGGTCGTCATCCGGATCTCGCCGATGGCCCACTTCGCGGTGGCCATCTTCACCCTCGGACTACTGGCTCTGGTGCTCGCCAATCCCACGTGGTTCACCGTGCTGCTGATCCTGCCGATCGCGGCGTCGGTGGCCATCGCCCGCTACCGCACGACCGCCGACCGCGACACCGTCACGGCCCGCTCGCTGGTCGGCAGCCGGACGGTGTCCTGGGAGGACGTCGACGGTTTGCGATTCGACCGCAGCGCCTGGGCGTCGGCTCACCTCAAGGACGGATCCGACGTGCGACTGCCCGCGGTGACGTTCGCGACCCTGCCGCAGTTGACCGCGGCCACCGGCGGCCGCGTACCCAACCCGTACGGCTAGCCCTCAGGCCAGCGGGTTGGCGCCGTTGAGCAGCACCCAGACGCCGATGCCCACGCCGATGCCGAGAACCAGCGCCACGGCCGACCCGACGAACGGCCGCCGGGACCACCCGCGACCCGCGTCGAAGCCGTACTTGCCCGGGCCGGTGAGCACCAGGGCGGCGGCGAGTACCAGCAGCATGACCAGGTACTCGTGCCCGTCGGGCAGGAAGAAGGCGAAGTATCCGCGGTCCGGCTGCGCCGCGACGGCGGCCAGCAACGAGTTGACCAGATAGGCGACGGCCCCGGCCGCGGCCAACGGCGTGAACAGGCCGAGAACCAGCAGCACTCCCGCGCCGATCTGGCCGGCGACGCCGACGTAGGTCAGGACGTTGGCGTGCTGGTAGCCCATGTCGACCAGGGACTGCTGAAACCCGTTGAGGCCCGGGCCACCCCAGAGGCCGAAGGCCTTCTGCAGACCGTGTGCGATCAACAGCGCACCGAGACCCATGCGCAGCAGCATCAGGCCGAGGTCCTGGGTACCCCTGCGGCCGTGCAGTTCCGACGTGCCGAAACCCACGTCGGGTTCGATCTCGGTCGGCTCGGCGGATGGCGTCTGGTACCGGCCGGCCGGCTGGACGTAGGGCAGCGGCTCCGGATCGTTGAGCAGCCCGTAGCCGGTGCGCTCGGGGTTGGGCGTGTTCGAGTCGTACCGCGGAATCGCGGTGGTCTCGAAGTCGCCCGCGTACGTCGAGGAGGGGAGGTCGTCCTCCGGGTCGACCAGGCGCGCCGACGCAGGACGCGCGGCGGAGTCTTCAGGTCTCTGCCACGCGCGCGGATCGTGAGAAGTACTGGTCACGTTTTCCAGCGTAAGTGCTAGTGAGGTGCGAATCGTGGATTGGCGCGACGCTTTCGTGGCGTTATTGCCAAGCCGTGACCAAGCGTCGCAGCCACCGACGTGGCGCGCACTGCCCGGCGATCCGTAATCTGGCGGGCATGAGTGTGCACCGGCGATCGCGAGGAGTGCTGGTGCTGCTGTGCGCGGCGTTGCTGGTCGGGTCGGGCTGTGCCCGATTCGACGACAACCAGTCGCAACCGTTCACCACCCAGCCCGAGATGGCGCCGCCACCCAGCGAGGAACCGCCGCCACCGCCGCCGCTGCCGGGCCAGCCGTTTCCGAAGGTGTGCGACGCCAAGGGCGTCATGCAAGGCTGCCTGGAGAGCACGAGCGGTCTGATCATGGGCCCGGACAGCAAGTCGGCGCTGGTGGCAGAGCGCACGACCGGTGCGGTCAAGGAGATCGCCACCAACGCCGAGCCCAAGGTCAAGCTGGTGATTCCGGTCGACGCCTCCGGTGACGGCGGCCTGATGGACATCGTCCTGTCCCCCACCTATGCACAGGACAAGCTGATGTACGCCTACATCAGCACGCCGACCGACAACCGCATCGTCAGGATCGCCGACGGCGACGTCCCCAAACCGATCCTGACCGGCATCCCGAAGGGCGCCACCAACAACATGGGTGCGCTGATGTTCACCAGCCCCACCACGCTGGAATTGCTCACCGGCGACGCAGGCGACCCCGCGCAGGCCACCAATCCAGGTTCGCTGGCCGGCAAGCTGATTCGCGTCGAGCAGCCCACGACGGTGGACCAGGCGCCTCCGACGACGGCGCTCAGCGGAATCGGCGGTGCCGGCGGGTTGTGCGTCGACCGTGCCGACGGTTCTCAATACGTCACCGATCGGACACCGACCGGTGACCGACTTCAGCGCATCACCAAGGACTCGGTGGTCTCCACGGTCTGGACGTGGCCGGACAAGCCGGGCATCGCCGGGTGCGCGGTCACCGACGGCAGCGTCCTGGTCAACATGGTCAACACCAAGCAGACCGTCGCCGTCCGGATGGCCCCCGACACCGGCGCCGTCACCGGCGACCCCGAGGTGGTCCGCCAGGACACCCACGGCCACGCCTGGGCCCTGAAGGCCTCGCCGGACGGCAACATCTGGGGCGCGACGGTCAACCGGACCTCGGGCGACGCCGACAAGGTCGACGACGTGGTCTTCCCGCTGTTCCCGCAGGGCGGCGGATTCCCCCGCACCAACGCCGAGAACACCTAGCCCGGTGAACCGGTCGGCCCGCCCCCTCGGGGCGGGCTTCCCGTCAGGCCTGCACGCCGCAGGCGGCCAGCACCAGTTCCCTGACCCGCGCGGCGTCGGCCTGACCCTTGGTGGCCTTCATGACGGCGCCGACCACCGCCCGGCGGCCTGCACCTTGCCGCCACGGATCTTGTCGGCGATGTCGGGGTTGGCGGCGAGCGCCTCGTCGACGGCGGCCTGGATCACCGAGTCGTCGCGCACGACCGCCAGACCGCGGTCGGTCATCACCTGCTCGGGTTCGCCCTCGCCGGCCAGGACGCCTTCGATGACCTCGCGAGCTAGCTTGTTCGACAGCTTGCCGTCGTCGACCAGCTTGAGCACGGCCGCGACCTGCTTGGGTGAGATGGCCAGTTCGGAGGCCGTCACGCCACGTTCGTTGGCCTTCTGGACCAGGAAGTTGCCCCACAGCGCCCGGGCGCCCTCACTGGAGGCGCCCTCCGCGACCGTGGCGGTGACCAGGTCGATGACGCCGTTGTTCACCAGGTCGCGCATCACCTCGTCGGAGATGCCCCAGTCCTGCTGAATTCGGTTGCGCTGCAACCACGGCAGCTCGGGGATGGTGGCCCTCAGCCGTTCGACGAGTTCGGCGCTCGGCGCGACCGGCTCGAGGTCGGGCTCCGGGAAGTACCGGTAGTCCTCGGCGGTCTCCTTGCGGCGACCGGCACTGGTGTAACCGTCCTCGTGGAAGTGCCGGGTCTCCTGGATGATCTCGCCGCCCGTGTCGAGAACCGCTGCTTGCCTGCGCATCTCGTAGCGGACGGCCACCTCGACGCTCTTGAGGGAGTTGACGTTCTTGGTCTCGGTCCGGGTGCCGAACTCGGCCGCCCCGACGAGTTTGAGCGAGACGTTCGCGTCGCAGCGCATGGACCCCTGATCCATCCGCACATCCGATACGCCCAAGCCGCGCAACAGATCCCGCAATGCGGTCACGTACGACCGGGCGATCTCGGGGGCACGCGCGCCGGCGCCCTCGATGGGCCTGGTGACGATCTCGACCAGCGGCACCCCGGCCCGGTTGAAGTCGAGCAGCGACGTGGTGGCACCGGTGATGCGGCCCGTGGCGCTGCCGAGGTGGGTCAACTTGCCGGTGTCCTCCTCCATGTGCGCCCGCTCGATCTCCACCCGCCAGGTGGTGCCGTCGTCGAGGGGCACGTCGAGGTAGCCGTCGACGGCGATGGGCTCGTCATACTGGCTGATCTGGTAGTTCTTCGGCTGGTCCGGGTAGAAGTAGTTCTTGCGCGCGAAGCGACCCCACGGGGCGATCTCGCAGTTCAGCGCGAGGCCGATGCGGATCGCGGACTCGACGGCCGAGGCGTTGACCACGGGTAGTGCGCCGGGCAGCCCAAGGCACACCGGGCAGACGTTGGTGTTGGGCTCGACCCCGAAGTCGTTGGCGCACCCGCAGAACATCTTGGTCGCCGTCGACAGTTCGACGTGGACCTCCATGCCCATCACGGGCTCGTAGCGAGAGATGACCTCGTCGTAGTCGATCAGTTCGGCAGAGGCGACAGTCATGACTCGATCCTAGTTAGTGGGGGCTCAGCCGAAGAAGTCGGCGGCGTCGACGTAGCGGCCCTGCGGCACCAGCTTCAACTGCTTGACGGCCTCGGCGAGCGGGACCCGGCCGATCTCCTGCCCACGCAGCGACACCATCATCCCGTACTCACCGGAGTGCGCGGCATCGGCGGCGTTGACGCCGAACCGGGTCGCCAGCACCCGGTCGTACGCCGTCGGGGTACCGCCGCGCTGAACGTGGCCCAGCACCGTGGTGCGCACTTCCTTCTTGATCCGCTTCTCGATCTCGACACCCAACTGGTGCGCCACGCCGGTGAACCGCACGTGGCCGAACTCGTCGATGCCGCCGTCGCGCAACTGCATCGAGCCCTCGGCCGGCTTCGCTCCCTCGGCCACCACGCAGATGAAGTGTGAATCACCGCGCACGAACCGCTGTTTGATCAGTCGGCAGACCTCTTCGACGTCGAAGGGCTGCTCCGGGATCAGCGTCATGTGCGCGCCGGAGGCCAGGCCGGCGTTCAACGCGATCCAGCCCGCGTGGCGGCCCATCACCTCGACGAGCATCACCCGCTGATGGGATTCGGCGGTGCTGTGCAGCCGGTCGATCGCGTCGGTGGCCACCTGCAGCGCGGTGTCGTGGCCGAAGGTCACGTCGGTGCAGTCGATGTCGTTGTCGATGGTCTTCGGCACCCCGACGACGGGCACGTTCTCCTCCGACAGCCAGTGCGCCGCCGTGAGCGTGCCCTCGCCGCCGATGGGGATCAACACGTCGATCCCGTTGTCCTCCATCGTCTGCTTGATCTGGTCCAGGCCGGCGCGCAGCTTGTCCGGGTTGACCCGGGCGGTGCCGAGGATCGTGCCGCCCTTGCTGAGCAACCGGTCGTTGCGATCGTCGTTGGCCAGCTGGATGCGACGGTCTTCCATCAGACCCCGCCAGCCGTCGAGGAACCCGACGACCGAGGACTTGTACCGGACGTCACACGTCCGCACGACGGCCCTGATGACCGCATTCAGGCCGGGGCAGTCGCCGCCTCCGGTGAGGACTCCAATCCGCATGCTCCTATCCTCCCCCGTCAGATCGCCGTCGGCAGCGCACCGCGGGCCGCCTCGTAGGCGGCACCGACGCGGTAGAGCCGGTCGTCGGCCAGTGCGGGCGCCATGATCTGCAGGCCGACGGGCAACCCGTCGTCCTTCGAAAGCCCCGACGGGACCGACATTCCGCAGTGTCCGGCGAGGTTCAGGGGCAACGTGCACAGGTCGAAGAGATACATCGCGAGCGGATCGTCGACCTTCTCCCCGAGCGGGAACGCGGTGGTCGGGGTGGCGGGCGAGACCAGCACGTCGACGCTCTGGTAGGCACGCTCGAGATCCTGGGCGATCAGCGTCCGCACCTTCTGCGCCTGGTTGTAGTACGCGTCGTAGTAGCCCGCCGACAGCGCATAGGTGCCAATCATGATGCGGCGCTTGACTTCTGGACCAAATCCGGCAGCCCGCGTCATTGCCATCACCTCTTCGGCGCTGTGCGTGCCGTCGTCGCCGACCCGCAGCCCGTACCGCATCGCGTCGAAGCGGGCGAGGTTGCTCGACACCTCCGACGGCAGGATCAGGTAGTACGCCGCCAACGAGTGGTCGAAGTTCGGGCAGTCGACTTCGCTGACCTCGGCACCGAGCGCGGTGAGCTGCTCGACCGCGGCGGTGAACGAGTCCAGCACCCCCTTCTGGTAACCCTCGCCGCTGCGCAGCTGCTTGACGATGCCGACGCGGACGCCGGTGAGGTCCCCCGCCGCCCCCGCCTTGGCGGCGGCCACGACGTCGGGGACCGCGGCGGCCACCGAGGTCGAGTCCCGTGGATCGTGACCCGCGATGACCTGATGCAGCAGCGCCGTGTCGAGCACGGTGCGGGCGCAAGGGCCGCCCTGATCCAGCGACGACGCGCAGGCGATGAGCCCGTACCGCGACACCGTGCCGTAGGTCGGCTTGACGCCAACGGTGGCGGTGAGCGCCGCCGGCTGGCGGATGGACCCACCGGTGTCGGAGCCGAGGGCCAGCGGCGCCTGGAACGCCGCCAGCGCCGCGGCGCTGCCACCGCCGGAGCCGCCGGGCACGCGCTCGACGTTCCACGGGTTGCGGGTGGGCCCGTAGGCGGAATTCTCCGTCGAGCTGCCCATCGCGAACTCGTCCATGTTGGTCTTGCCGAGGATGGGGATCCCGGCCGCCCGCAGCCGGGCGGTGACGGTCGCGTCGTACGGGGACCGCCAGCCCTCGAGGATCCGCGATCCGCAGGTCGTCGGCATGTCGACGGTGGTGAAGACGTCCTTCAGCGCGAGCGGGACACCCGCCAGCGGTGACGGCAGCGTGTCGCCACCGGCCACGGCGGCGTCGACCCGGGCCGCCTCCGCCAGCGCGGCGTCGCCCGCGACGTGCAGGAACGCGTGGTATTCGCCGTCGGTGGCGGCGATCTGGTCGAGGTGGGCCTGGACGACCTCCGTCGAGCTGACCTCCTTGCCCGCGATCTTGGCGCCGAGGGTGGCGGCATCCAGACGAATCAGCTCGCTCACTGCTCCTCCCCCAGGATGCGCGGCACCGCGAACCGGCCGTCGACGGCGTTGGGGGCAGCCGAGAGCGCCTGCTCCTGCGTCAGGCACGGCTGCACGACGTCGGGCCTGGTCACGTTGACTTCCTTCAGAGGGTTGTCGGTGGCCTCCACGCCGGTCACGTCGACGGCCTGGATGGCGCTGACGTGCTCCAAGATGGCGTCGAGTTGGCCGGCGAAACTTCCCAGTTCGCCGTCGGTCAGGGTGAGACGGGCCAGACGTGCCAGGTGGGCGACGTCGTCCCGCGAGATCTGCGACACGACACCGAAGCCTAGTCACCGTGGTCGGCGGGCCTCGCCGGAGCCTGCCGGTGCGCCTTTCGAGTCGCTCCGCTCCTGCCCCCCGTGAAATCTCCCGAGTCGCTCCGCTCCTACCCTCCGTGAAACAGTGTTGCCCGTGCCGTCATATCTGCTCCGGGTCGAACTGGAAGACAGGCCGGGCAGCCTGGGCTCTCTGGCCGTGGCACTCGGCTCGGTCGGGGCGGACATCCTGTCGCTCGACGTCGTGGAGCGCGCGGCCGGATACGCCGTCGACGACCTGGTCGTCGACCTGCCGCCCGGCGCGATGCCCGACATGCTCATCACCGCCGCCGAGAAGCTCAACGGCGTCTACGTCGACAGCATCCGGCCGCACACCGGTCTCTTGGAGGCCCACCGAGAGCTGGAGTTGATCGACCACATCGCCGCAGCGCCCGGCACGCAGAACAAGCTGCAGGTGCTGGTGGACGAGGCCCCCAAGGTGCTGCGGGTGGGCTGGTGCATGGTGCTGCGGCTCGACGACGGCCAGGTACGGATGGTGGCGGGCAGCCACGGCGTGCCCGAGACCGCCGCCGAATCCGCGCCCTGGCTGCCGCTGCAACACGCCGAGGCGCTGGACGGCGCGGCCGAGTGGATTCCCCAGGTGTGGCGCGACTTCGACACCACGCTGGCCGCCGCACCGCTCGGCGAACACTCCACCGCGGTGGTGCTCGGCCGCCCCGGTGGACCCGCGTTCCGCCCATCCGAGGTGGCCCGGCTGGGCTACCTCAGCGGCATCGTCGCGACCATCCTGCGCTGACCGTCAGTCGCCGGCCGGCGCCGCAACGGCGTCGGGACCCTCCTGCAGCAACCGCCGGAAGCCGTCCTCGTCGAGGACCGGGACGCCGAGCTCGATTGCCTTGTCGTACTTCGAGCCAGGCGCGTCGCCCGCCACCACGTAGGCGGTCTTCTTGGACACCGACCCGGCCGCCTTGCCGCCGCGCGCCAGGATCGCCTCCTTGGCCTCGTCGCGCGAGAACCCCGGCAGCGACCCCGTCACCACCACCGACAGACCCTCCAACGTTCGCGCGACGCTCTCGTCGCGTTCGTCGTGCATCCGTACCCCGGCCGCCCGCCACTTCTCGACGATGGCGCGGTGCCAGTCGACGGTGAACCAGTCGATCACCGCGGCCGCGATCGTCGGTCCCACGCCCTCACTGGCGGCCAACTGCTCCTCTGTCGCGGCCTCGATGGCCTCCAGGCTGCCGAACTCGCCGGCCAGCGCCCGCGCCGCCGTCGGCCCGACGTGCCGGATGGACAGCGCCACCAGCACGCGCCACAGCGGCTGCTGCTTCGCCTTGTCCAGATTCGCCAGGAGTCGTTTCCCGTTGGCCGAGATCTCACCCTTCTGCGTCGTGAACAGCTGGGTGCGCAACAGGTCGTCGGCGGTCAGCGTGAACAGGTCGCCCTCGTCGGTGATCACCTGCGACTGCAGCAGCGCGACGGCGGCCTCGTAGCCCAGCCCCTCGATGTCGAACGCACCGCGCCCGGCGACGTGGAAGACCCGCTCGCGCAGTTGCGCGGGACACGTCCGTGAGTTGGGGCACCGGATGTCGGCGTCGCCCTCCTTGGCGGGAGCGAGCGTGGTGCCGCACTCGGGACAGTTCGTCGGCATCTCGAACTCGCGCTCGGTGCCGTCGCGGACGTCCACCACGGGGCCGAGCACCTCGGGGATGACGTCACCGGCCTTGCGGATCACCACCGTGTCGCCGATGAGCACGCCCTTGCGCTTGACCTCCGAGGCGTTGTGCAGCGTCGCCAGTCCGACGGTCGACCCGGCGATCTTCACCGGCTCCATGTAGGCGAACGGTGTGACGCGCCCGGTACGCCCGACGTTGACGCGGATGTCGAGCAGCTTGGTGGTGGCCTCCTCGGGCGGGTACTTGTAGGCGATCGCCCACCGCGGGGCGCGGGAGGTCGCGCCCAGCCGGCGCTGCAACGCGACGTCATCGAGTTTGACCACCAGGCCGTCGATTTCGTGCTCGACGTCATGGCGGTGCTCACCCCAGTAGACGACCCGCTCGGCGACGGCGTCGATACCCGTGACCCGGGTGGTGTGGTCCGACACCGGCAGTCCCCAGGCCTTCAGCGCCAGGTAGGCGTCGTGCAGGGTGGCGGGGCTGAACCCCTCCGCACGTCCTAGGCCGTGGCAGATCATCCGCAGTTTGCGCCGCGCCGTCACCGCGGGATTCTTCTGCCGCAGCGAGCCCGCGGCGCTGTTGCGCGGGTTGGCGAACGGCGCCTTGCCGTCGGCCACCAGCCCGGCGTTGAGGTCCTCGAAGTCGGTCAGCCGAAAGAACACCTCACCGCGCACCTCCAGGAGCGCCGGAATGGGATGGTCGTCGCTGGCCGCCAGCCGTTCCGGGATGTCGGAGATGGTGCGCGCGTTGAGCGTGACGTCCTCGCCGGTGCGCCCGTCGCCGCGGGTGGCCGCGCGGGTCAGCACGCCGTCGCGGTACACCAGCGCCAGCGCCACTCCGTCGATCTTCAGCTCGCACAAGAACTCTGGGTCCGCACCGATCTCACTGGTCAACCTCCCAGCCCAGGCCACCAGCTCGTCGGGGGTGAAGACGTTGTCCAGGCTCAACATTCGTTCGAGGTGATCGGCCGAACTGAAGTCCGTCGCGAAACCCGCGCCGCCGACGAGCTGGGTCGGCGAATCGGGCGTCCGCAATTCGGGGTGGCGCTCCTCCAGCGCGTTCAGTTCGCCGAGCAGCCGGTCGAACTCCCCGTCGGACACGATGGGCGCGTCCTTGACGTAGTAGCGGAACTGGTGGCCGCGCACGTCGTCGGCCAGCTGTTGCCATTCGCGACGGACGTCGGCGTCGGGTGAGCTCACTCGAGGAAGGTTATCGGAGGTCGGTGACACGTCGGCCAGACCAGCGCCTCGGCGATACCCTGGCGTCGTGCCGCACCCGACCGTGTTCCGCGGCGGCGATCCCGGGCTGGCCGAACTGCGTGCGATCGCCCTGGCGTATCCGGCGGCCTACGAGAAGGTGTCCCACGGCCGGCCCAGCTTCTTCGTCACCAAGATGTTCGCCGTCTACGGCGGCAGCACCCGGCAGACCGGTGAGATGACCCGGGTCGACCATTGCGTGATGGTCAAGGTCGACGACGCCGACCGTGCGGCACTGGAACGCGACGAGCGGTTCTTCTACCCCGCCTACGTCGGCGGGTCCGGCTGGCTGGGTCTGGACTTCAGCGTCGCGCCGGTCGACTGGGACGAGGTCGGCGAGCTCGTCGACGCGTCCTACCGGCTGGTCGCGCCGGCGCGATTGGTCGGGGAGCTCGACGATCCGTGACCGTCACCCAACCGGCCATGGTTCGATCGGAGGCACGATGAGTTTCTCGAGCCCCTTCCCCCAGGTCCACGTCCCCACCACCAACCTGTACGACTACTTGTTCGCCGACCTCGACGACCAGGACGCCGAACGCGTCGCGTTGGTCGACGCGAAGACCGGCGCCGAGACGACGTACCGCGAGATGGTCGCCCGCGTCGACGCGTTCGCCGGAGCGCTGGCCGCCCGCGGTGTCGGCGTGGGCGACGTCGTCGGTCTGTTGGCGCCCAACAGTTCGGCGTTCGCGATCGCCTTTCACGGCATCCTGCGCGCCGGCGCCACCGCCACCACGATCAACGCTCTGTTCACCGCCAAGGACGTGGCCAAGCAGCTGACCGACGCGAAGGCGTCGATGCTCGTCACGGTGACTCCGCTGGTAGCCCAGGCTGCCGACGGGGCCGCGTCGATCGGGCTGACCGCCGACCGCGTCGTGGTGCTCGACGGACCCGGTGAAGCCGCCGACGGACACCCCAACGCCGACGACCTGCTCGGCCCCGCGCTGCCCGCCCCTGAGGTGACCTTCGACCCGGCCACCCATCTGGCGGCCCTGCCCTACAGCTCGGGGACGACGGGCAACCCGAAGGGCGTGATGCTCACGCACCGCAACCTGGCGGCCAACGTCGCACAGATCCGTCCGCTGCAGGGGATGCGGGCCGACGACCGGATCCTCGCCGTGCTGCCCTTCTTCCACATCTACGGCATGACGGTGCTCCTGAACGCCGCGATGCACGCCCGGGCCCGGCTGGTCATCATGCCGAGCTTCGACCTGACCGAGTTCCTCGACAACATTCAGACGCACCGGTGCACGTACGCCTTCATCGCGCCCCCCGTCGCGGTCGCACTGGCCAAGCATCCCGTCGTCGAGCAGTACGACCTGTCGAGTCTGCGCGGGATCATGTCCGGGGCCGCGCCGCTGGACGAGGATCTCGGCCGCGCCGTCAAGCAACGACTGGGCTGCCAGGTGGTGCAGGGCTACGGGATGAGCGAGCTCAGCCCCGTCAGCCACGTCGCCCCCTTCGACGGCGGCATGGAGCTCGTCGGCACCGTCGCGCCGCTGAGCTCGTGCGGCTGGACCGTGCCGAACGCCGTCAGCAAGATCGTCGACGAGTCCGGCGTCGAAATCGACCCTCCCGCATCGGGTCTCAGCGAGACCGGGGAACTCTGGTTCAAGGGCCCCAACGTGATGCCCGGATATCTGAACAACGACGAGGCCACCCGGTCCACCATCGACGACGACGGGTTCCTGCACACCGGGGACGTCGCCCGCGTCGACTCGTCGGGGTGCGTCTACATCGTCGACCGGCTCAAGGAGCTCATCAAGTACAAGGGCTACCAGGTTCCGCCCGCCGAACTCGAAGCGGTGCTGCTCACCCATCCCGCCGTCGCCGATGCCGCCGTCATCGGCGTCACCGATGCGGATTCCGGTGAGGAGGTGCCAAAGGCGTTCGTGGTCAAGCAATCCGGGGCCGAGCTGACCGAAGGCGAGGTGATGGACTTCGTCGCCGAGCACGTCGCCCCCTACAAGAAGGTGCGGCAGGTGGCGTTCATCGACGCGATTCCCAAGTCCGCGTCGGGCAAGATCCTGCGCAAGGATCTGCGGACCTAGGGAGGGTGCCGGCGCCTACCGGCTGATCAGCTGGCGGGCCGACTTCGCCGCCCGCGCCTGACGGTGGCCCAGCCACAGTCCGGCGATCGGCGCCAGGAGCAGACCGGCGATGCCGAAGATCGTTCCGGTGGGCCAACCCGGCCGCACCGGCGCCCACGGCCGCGGCGCAGGCAGCTCGAATCGCGGTGCGGGAGCAGCCTGAGCCGTCATGGGCACGGGCGCCCCGACGGTCGCGACGACCGGCGCGGCGGGCTGCGGGCTCGCCACGGCGAGACGCGGTGCGGTCGGCGGCCGACTCACCTCGGCGGTGACGACGCGCACCGGGGCGGGTGGGCGTCCGTTGCCGACGACGACGCGCGGCGCGTGCAAGGGCTCCGCGGGTGGGAAGGGGCTCGCGCCACCACGGCCGGTCCTGACGGGCGGCGGGGTCACGGGGGCGACGACCTGGGCCTCGGGCGGCGCGGCGGAGACGCCCCCGCGTGCCGCCACCGAGGACGTCGTCTCAGACGTCGTCGGCGTCACCGGTGCGACGGCGACCAGGCCGGGGGTGCCCCGGCTCGGAGTGGCGTGCCCGCCCCGGGGGCCTGCGGAGTGATCGCCGCGGGGGCGATCGTCGCCGCGTGGCCCGCGTTGCCGGTGGGGGCCGCGAGAACCGTCACGGTCGCCACGCTGGTGTCCGCCGTCGCGGGAGTGGCCCGGCCGGGAATGAGAGCCCGGATCTGCGACGGCAACGGCCGCCGCGGGGCCGCCGGCCACGGTGATCGCCAACGCCACGGCGACACCGGCCGCCAGGCGCATCGTCGACGTGACCACGGCCCTCCCTGACCGATTGAGTACTCCTGGCAAACTCTACGCCGCGCTGGGATCCAGGGCGATGCCGTCGGCCACCTTCTGCGCCAATTCGATCGCTGTACGGGCCCACTCCTGGCTCGCGCCGGCGAGGCCGCAGGCCGGCGTGACGCCCGTGCGGTCCCGCAGCAGTTCGCGAGAGAAGCCCAGCCGGTCGGTGATCGACGCGGCGGCCTTGGCCACCTCGCGTGGCGTCGTCGGGCGCTCCGGCGCGTGGACCGGGATCACTCCCAGCATCACCACCCGACCCGACTCCACGAACTCGCCGATGCCGTCCAGGTCCCCCGCCGACAGCGTGGCGACGTCGACCGATATGGCACTCAACGTGCTGCGCTGCAACAACTTCCACGGCAGATCGGCGGCACAACAGTGCAACGCCACCTCGCCGCCGATTCTCTCGACGCACCCGTCGAGCAAGCCTTGGGCCACCGCCTCGTCGACCGGGTGAACCGGAGAGAAGCTCGTCACCCCGGTCAGCCGCCCGGCCAGCGCAGCGGGCAGCGACGGTTCGTCGAGTTGCACCACGACCGGCACGTCGAGCCGACGGGCGAGCTCGGCACGGTGCAACGCGAGGCCCTCGGCCAGGCTGTCGGCGAGGTCGCGGACCGCCCCGGCGTCGGTGATCGCGCGGTGCCCGTTGGGCAGTTCGAGGTGGGCGGCCAGCGTGATCGGCCCCGGCGCCTGCACCTTCACCGTCCGCGAGCCACCCCGCAATCCCGCTCGTTCCCACGCCTCCTCGAGGGCGTCGACGTCCTCGTCGAGAAGGCTGACCGCGCGACGCAGGGCGGAGCTCCGACCGGGAGCCAGACGGTACCCGCGGGGCACGGTGTCGACGCCGACGTCGACGAGCAGGGCACCCGCTCGACCGATCATGTCGGCGCCCACTCCGCGGGCGGGCAGCTCCACCAGGTGGGTCAACTGGTGGAGCTCACCGACCACCACTTCGGCCGCCTCGCGGGCCGTCGAGCCTGGCCAGGATCCGATGCCGGTTGCCGCGGCGAAAACGCTCACGCTGCCAACACTATTCGATGACCACGGTGACGAGTTACCGTCGAGCATGCCCGCGTCCTACCCGAGGTCGATGCTGGCGGTCTGCGCGACCGCCGTCGCGGTGGGGTGCAGCACCACCGTCGCGGGGACCCCCGTGGCAGCCCCGCCGGGCGTCGACGACGGCTCGCGGTCCCCCGTCGACGCGGACGAGGTGTTGCTCGACCAGTCCCGGATGCGGGCCATCACCGGCGGCGGCGACGACCTCACGGTGATTCCAAGCATGGACGGCAAGACGCCAGTCGACGTCGGCGTGCTGGCCGACCGCGTCCCACCCCAGTGCGCCTGGCTGTTCGCCGAGACGCAGACGTTCGGCCGCCAACTGGAGGACTTCCACAAGACCACCTATCAGAACCCACCCGTCGGGGCATTGATCTCGCAGGGTGCGGGGGCCTACCGGGACGTCGCGGCGGCGCGTGCGGCCTTCGACGGCCTGGTCGGCCGGGTCGACGCGTGCGGATCGTCGACGGCCGGCTACGTCGGGGACTGGACGACGGACCCCGACGCCATCCGCACCCGCACCAGCAGCGAGTGCGGCCGGGACTACCGGCTGAAGTCGGTGGTGCTGGTCGAGGTCACGTTCTGCGCGTACCCGCAATCGGTCCCCGACATCGTGATGACCAACATCCTGGAGCGCATCCCCGGCTAACGCTGGCGGTCGGCGACCGCGATCGTGGCGCTCGCGAGGACCTCGTCGCCCTCGGGGTCGGGGCGGTAGAGCACCATCGTCTGGCCGGTCGCGACCCCGCGAAGGGGGCTGCGGAGGTTGGCGACCAGGGTGCCGTCGCGGACCTCCGCCACGGCGGCGGCGATCCCACCGTGCGCGCGGACCTGTACCTCGCACTCCACGGGCCCGGTCAGGCACGGCCCCGCCGTGAACACCGGCCGCTCCCCGACCAGACGCCACACGTCGAGGTCGCCTGCGGCACCGACGTGCACGGTGCCGCTCTCGGCGTCGATGGCGGTGACGTACCGGGGCAGGCCGTCGGGTCCCGGTCCGGCGATGCCGAGGCCCTTGCGCTGTCCGATCGTGAACCCGTGCACGCCGTCGTGCTGGGCCAGCACGGTGCCGCCCGCGTCGACGACGGCTCCGCGCCGGACGCCGATGCGTGCCCCGAGGAAGGCCTTGGTGTCCCCCGACGGGATGAAGCAGATGTCGTGGCTGTCCGGCTTGCCCGCCACCGCCAGACCGCGCTCGGCGGCCTCCTCGCGAATCCGGGGCTTGGGGGTGTCCCCGATCGGGAAGATGGCGGTCGCCAGTTGCCGGGCGCTGAGCACGCCCAGGACGTAGGACTGGTCCTTGTCGTAGTCGACGGCACGACGCAGCCGGCCGTCGGCGAGACGGGCGTAGTGGCCGGTGGCCAGCGCGTCGAAGCCCAGTGCGAGCGCGCGGGCCGACAGCGCGGAGAACTTGACCTTCTCGTTGCAGCGCACACACGGGTTCGGGGTCTCGCCACGTGCGTAGGACGCGACGAAGTCGTCGATCACGTCCTCCTTGAAGCGGTCGGCGAAGTCCCAGACGTAGAAGGGGATGTCGAGGATGTCGGCGACGCGCCGGGCATCCCCCGCGTCCTCCTTCGAGCAGCACCCGCGGGAGCCGGTGCGCAGCGTGCCGGGGGCCGAGGACAGGGCCAGGTGCACGCCGACCACGTCGTGGCCCGCGTCGACCATCCTCGCGGCGGCCACCGACGAGTCGACGCCGCCGCTCATCGCAACCAGGACGCGCATGTCTACTTCTGTCCCGCGCTGGCCAACGCGGCCTGCCGGGCCCGGTCCACCGCCGCGGGCAACACCGCGAGGACGGCGTCCACGTCGGCCTCGGTGCTGGTGTGCCCCAACGAGAATCGCAGGGACCCGCGCGCGCTCGTGGGGTCGGCGCCCATGGCGAGCAGGACGTGCGACGGCCGGGCCACTCCGGCAGTGCAAGCCGACCCAGTGGAGCACTCGATTCCCTTGGCGTCCAACAACATCAGCAGTGCGTCGCCCTCGCAGCCGCGAAAGGTGAAGTGGGTGTTGCCGGGCAGTCGTGCGTCGCCGTCGGCGCCGTTGAGGTCGACGTCGTCGATCGACGCCAGCACCCCGTCGATTAGTTCGTCCCGCAGCGCCGCGATGCGCGCCCGGTTGGCCTCCAGACCGTCGACGGCCACCTGGGCCGCCGCGGCCATGGCCACCGCGCCCGCGACGTCCGGGGTGCCCGAGCGGACGTCGCGCTCCTGACCCCCTCCGTGCAACAGGGGAACGCAGGCCGTGGCACGGCGGAGCAGCAGCGCCCCGACGCCGGTGGGGCCGCCGAACTTGTGGGCCGCCACGCTCATCGCAGACAGTCCGCTGGCGGCGAAGTCGACCGGTAGCTGGCCGACCGCCTGGATGGCGTCGCTGTGCATCGGCACGTCGAATTCGGCGGCGACGGCGGCCAGTTCGGCGACCGGCATGACGGTGCCGACTTCGTTGTTGGCCCACATGACCGTCACCAGCGCGACGTCGTCGTGCTCGTCCAGCGCCTGCCGGAGGGCGGCGGCGGTGACCCCGCCGTCGGGGCCGACGGGCAGCCAGGTGACCTCGGCGCCCTCGTGCTCGACCAGCCACTCGACCGCGTCGAGGATCGCGTGGTGCTCGACCGGGCTCGTGACGATTCGGCGACGCGTGGGTTCGGCGTCGCGGCGGGCCCAGAAGATGCCCTTCACGGCAAGGTTGTCGCTCTCCGTGCCGCCGGCGGTGAAGATGATCTCCGAGGGGCGCGCGCCGAGGAGCCCGGCGAACGTCTCCCGCGCCTCCTCCATCCGGCGCCGGGCCGCGCGGCCAGCGGTATGCAGGGACGACGCGTTCCCGACCGTCGCCAGGGCTGCCGTCATGGCCTCGATGGCGACGGGGTGCATCGGGGTGGTGGCGGCGTGATCCAGGTAGACGGCGCTCATGGCCCGTCAAGGATACCGGCAGGCGGATGCGCCTCAGGCGACCAGCGCACGCCCATGGGCCGGCCGGGCCTCGAGCACCGTCTCACCGCGCACCGCGGCCTCACATCTCGCGGCCAGCTCCCGACGGTCCTCTCCCGGCAGCTGCAGCGACTGCACCTGCACGTGGCACACGGTCAGGCGGGCGGTGAGGACCCGCCGGACCGACTGCAGAAGGGAGTCGTCGCCGATGAACGCGGGGATGGTCGACGGCTGACCGTCACGGTGGCGGTAGGTCAGTCGCAGCGGTTGAACCGGGCGGCCGGCGTCGACGGCGCCCTGGAACATCGCGGACCGGAACTTGCCGTAGGCGACCCCGCACCAGGTGGTGCCCTCGGGGAACGCCACGACGGTCTGGCCGGCGGCCAACCTGTCGGCGACGGTGCGCACGACCTCGGGCAGTCGTCGCAGGTTGGCGCGTTCGATCGGGATGACCTTCATGAGGCGGGCGAGGACGCCCAGTGCGGGCCACTCGACCAGGTCCGCGCGGGCGACGAACGAGCCGGGCAGCACGGCGCCGATGACGAAGACGTCGACCCAGGACACGTGGCCGCTAACCACCAGCACGCCGCTGAGGTTGCGAATGGGGCCGCCCGACGTGGCGACCCGCACCCCGAGGCAGCGGAGCATCAGACGGCAGTACAGCCGCTGAGCCCGCGCCTTGCCGGGCATGGGCACTGCGAGCAGGGCGGCGGTGGGCAGTACCAGCAGTGCACACACGACGCGGACGGACGTGCGCACGATCATCACCACGCGCCGCACGCCCTGGGTGGTGTCGCACCGCACGCAGGACGCGTCGCACGACGCCCTGGGCAGCCATGGGCCGTCGACGACCGTGTGCCTGCTCATCGGGCACCGCCGGCCATGTCGCCCGCCTGCGACACCGACCGCAGGCGCTGCAGGTAGCGGACGTCGGCGCGGCGCTTGTCGAGGAGTGCAGGGAAGTCGCCGACACCGAAGTCGGGATCGTGCGCCGGGTCGCCGCACACCTCGGCGCCCAACCGGAGGTAGCCGCGCATCAGCGCGGGCAGGGTGGGTCGGGCGGGCGGTGCGATCTCGTCGAGCCCCTTGCCGTCGAGGACCACCGGTCGGTGCGGGCGGACGGTGAACGGCGAGGCGTGGCGCTTGCGGACGAAGTCCCGCACGGCCCGAATCTGCGACCCCGGCGTCTCGTCGGGTGTGCCCTGCACGGGCACCGACACGCAGCCGGTGACGTAGTCGTAGCCGCTGCGGTCGAGGTAGGCCAGGATGCCGGCCCACATCAGCAGGACGACACCACCGTTGCGGTGGTCCTCGCGCACCACCGCGCGCCCCATTTCGACCAGGGACGGGCGCAGCGGGTCGAGTTCGCCGACGTCGAACTCGGTGGCGCTGTAGAGACCGCCGGCGGCGATCGCGCCGGGCGGCGGCAGCATCCGGTAGCAGCCGACCAGTTCACCGGACCGGTCCTCCCTGACCAGGAGGTGATCGCAGTATTCGTCGAACCGATCGGAGTCCCGCCCGTCGGCGTCGGCGACGAGCTCGAACCCGGGTTCGGAGGTGAACACCTCGTGACGCAGGCGTTGGGCGTCGTCGACGAGGGCGGGGTCGGTGGAGAGCAGGAGGGTGTAGCGCGGCGTGTTCGCCGTCGCGTCAGGTGATCCGGCGGTGGGGTGATCAGCGGCGATGAGTACGGAGGCAGTGCTCATGGCCGCCACGGTGCTTCAGCAGGACAGCGGCTGAGCAATCACGACGTGACGTGTCAGTGCACGCCAGGTGACGAGTTGTCCTCGACGGACCTAGACGGCCTTGTCGAGCACCTGCGTGGTCGTGGACTCCGAGCCCACGAGTCGCAGGGCCGGACGGCGCTCGACCGTCGGCGCGGCGGGCTGGACAGCACGTGGTGCGCGCGACCGCATCTCGACCTGCGAGCTGGATCGAACGACGCCGACCGGCCCTGAGCCGACGAATCGCGAGATCGCCGTGTGCGGCAGTGCCGACGCGGCCCTGGCCTGGCGGTAGCCAACGCGGATGCCCGCGGCGCAGGTGGTGAGCAGTCCGAGGATGCCCGGGAGCGCCCAGGCCGCGAGTGCGGTCAACGACACCGTGGCGACGAACGCGCCGATCGCGTGCTCGACCTTGGTGAGCACGTCGCTCTTGCCCGACGGCTCCGGTGTGGTTGCCTGCGGAGCCTCGGCGGCGGGGGTGGTGACGGGCGCCGTGGTCGGGAGGTCCATCGGAATGACCGGTGCGGTCGGCACGACCTCGGTCGGGACACCCGTCCCGCCGAGGAGGGCAGGGACGTCGGGCGCCGCGGACCACGCGGGCGTCGCGGGATCGGCGGCGACCACGCGCATCTGCCGCGGCAGGCCGGTCGCCGCCCCGATGGACGGAGTGACCCCGGTACCCACGCCGAGCAGGCCTGCGAGGTCGGACGGCAGCGTCGTCAGCGACGTTCCGGCGTCGCCGGCGGAGGTGAGCACGTTCTGGAGGGAGGCAAGCACGTCGGAGACCGGTGTCGTCGACCCGGGAAGGGCGACGACGACGCCGGGGACCGCGGCGATCGAATTGGCGAGCGAGGTCACCGCGTTCACCACCGGCGCGACCGGGTCCTTGTTCGACGGCGGGGCGACGACGGCGGGTGTCACCGGCGCCGGATCCACTTGCTGTTCGGGTGCGGTCTGTGCGGGTGCGGTCTCTGCGGGGGCGGCCTGTTCGGGCGCGGTCGACGAGTCGGCCGGCGGCTCCTGCGCCTCGGGCGCCGGTGCGGTGGTGGGCGCCGTGCTGCCGTAGACCGTGGGGCTGCCGCCGAAAGTCGTCTTCGGCGACTTCGGGATGCTGGACTGAATTTGGCCGGGCTTGGTCAGGGTGTTCAGGGTGCCGGTCACCCCCTGCACGGTGCCCTGCAACGAGTTCTCCACGGCCTTGCGCACGTTGTCGGCGAAGGTTCCGATCGGACCGTGGGCGGAGCCGGCGGACGTGCTCGGAGTCGACCCGTCGGAGTCGGTGTCCGCCGAGGCGACCGCGCCGCCGGCACCGGCGATCATGAATCCGGTCGAGAGCACGCAGGCGCCCGCGGCGACGCGCAGATGCGTTGACAAGGCGACCTCCTCGTACCAGCTAGCGGCCCACACGGTGAGCGGTTACCGACAATCGTCCCACATCAACGAGGCCAGCTATCGAGATTCTGCCGTGAATCGGCCGCCCTGACTACCACTGGCGCACGACGTTCCGTCCGCGTCACATGCGCCGCGCTCGTCGGAACCGCTTGCCGGATCCGCACGTCATCGGCACGATTCGTCGCTGGCGCCAACCCGCCGAGCCGAAACTCCAGCTCACCGGCGGCACGACGCCGCACGCCGACGTGGCTGTGCTCAAACGATTTCGTCGCAAACAGCGCGCGGGCACATCAGGGGGCGACGGACTCCGATTCGTAAGAACAGATCGCGTCGACCTTCTCGGCCGAGGCACTGGCCGGGTCGAATTCGTAACCCAGCCATTCGCGGGCCAGCCGGCGTGCCAGCTCGAGTCCGATCACGCGCTGCCCGAAGCACAGCACCTGGGCGTTGTTGGACAACACCGACCGCTCGACCGAGAACCCGTCGTGCGCGGTGACGGCGCGGATTCCGGGCACCTTGTTGGCGCTGATCGCCACGCCGAGACCGGTCCCACACACCAGCAGCGCACGGTCGGCCTTGCCCTCGGCCACGAGCCGGGCCGCGGCAACCGCGACATGCGGGTAAGCGGTGTGCTCGTCGGTGCCGACGCCGACGTCGGTGACCTCGGAGACGCGGTCGTCGGCCATCAGGTCCCTCTTGAGGGCCTCCTTGTATTCAGATCCCGCGTCGTCGCACCCGACGACGATCCGTAGTCCGGTCATTGAGTCTCTCCCTCGGATTTACGTGCGAAGCAATCGGCGACGGTGTGGGCGATCATCGCCAACGACGTCGCGCCGGCGTCGGGGGTTCCGACGCTGCGCTCCGCAAGCGGTCGGGCCCGTCCGACCCGTGGTCGCATGTCCGCCGTGTCGCGAGCGGCGTCGGTGGCGACCTGAGCGGCGGCCCGCCATGAAGCCTGCCACGACTCGCCGTCGGACACCCGGCGCTGCAGCTCCTCGACGAACGGGAGCATGGCGTCGAGCATCGTCTTGTCCCCCGGCGAGGCGCCGCCCAGCTGGATGAGGGCGTCGTAGCCGTCGCGCATCGCTGCCGCGACCGTGGTCGAATCCGGCCGTCCGGTGTCGCCGAGCCGGGCTCCCACGGCGTTCAGCAGCGCGCCCCAGAGCACGCCGGACGTGCCACCCGCCTTCGCGGCCCACTCCCGCCCAGCCGCCGCGAGCACCGATCCTTGGCCGGCGCCGCTCTTGGACGAGGTCGCGGCGGCGACGCGCGCCGCCGAGGAGCCCTTGACCATGCCGCGTCCGTGGTCACCGTCGCCGGCGACCGCGTCGATGCGGCCCAGCTCTTCTTCGACGCCGGCCAGCATCCCCGCCACGGCGTCGAGTGCCTTGACCACGAAGCGGCCGCCGGCTCGCCCGTCGTCGTCGGCGAGTTCGGCCACGTCCTCGGTGGGGGCGGCCGCGTCGGCCGCGGCGTCCGAGCGCAACTCACCCGAATCAGCCTGTCCCGCAACGCCCTTGCGATAGGCCGGGGTGTCGGCTGGCGCCGTCCAGTACTTCTCGAGTTCGTCGTCGAGCCACATCACCGTCAACGAGCACCCGGCCATGTCGAGACTGGTGACCAGTTCGCCGACCTCGGGTTCGACGACCTCGTAGCCGCGGTCCCGCAGCAGCCGCGACGCCGTGCCCCACACGACGAACAGCTCTTCGTACTTCGTGCGGCCGAGCCCGTTGAGGATCACCGCGATCCTCCGCGAGTCGGTGGTCGGCTGGTCGTCGAGCACGCCGTCGACGAGGGTCACCGCGAGGTCGGCGGCCGACGGCATCGGCTCGTCGCGCACACCCGGCTCGCCGTGAATTCCCAGACCGACGCCCATCTGCTTGTCGGGCACCGTGAACAGCGGGTCGTCGGCGCCGGGCAGCGTGCACCCGTCGAAGGCGACGCCGAGGGTTCTGGTGGCGGCGTTGGCGGCTTCCGCGACGCGGATGACACCGGCGATGTCGAGGCCGTCCTCCGCCGCGGCCGACGCGCACTTGAAGACGGTGAAATCGCCTGCGATGCCGCGCCTCTTGGCTTCCTCACCGGCAGGCGCGCTGGCGATGTCGTCGGTCACCGCGAAGTAGTGCGCGTCGATGCCCTCGCCGCGCAGTTGGGTCACGGCGAGGCCGAAGTTCATCACGTCGCCGGCGTAGTTGCCGGTGGTCAGCAGAACGCCTGCGTCACCGTGAGCGGCGCGCGCCACCGACGCGGCCTCCTCGGCCGACGGCGAGGTGAAGATGTTGCCGACCACGGCACCGTCGGCGAAGCCCGGCCCGACCGTTCCGCAGAACGCCGGGTAGTGCCCCGATCCCCCGCCGATGACGACGGCCACCTTGCCCGGCGGAGTCTCGTGCGCACGCACCACGCCGCCGGGGACGCCCGCGACGTAGGTCGAGTTGGCGTCCAGGAAGCCGACCAGCATGTCCTCGGTGAACCGCGCCGGGTCGTTGAACAGCTTCGTCATCGCAGTCGATCTCCCGTCTCGGTGTCGAAAAGGTACACCCGCTCGGGCGGCGCACCGACGACGACCTTCTGCTCGGGTTCGTAGCTCTCCTGCGCGGGCGTCTGCACGACGATGCCTTCCTGCACGCCGGCCACCGTGGTGGTGGCCAGGCCGAATTCCAGGAGGTGTTCGAAGTACGCGACGGTGGTGTGCAGCCCCGTCCCCTGCCCGGCCGTCATCGTGGCGTCCTGCGGGCGGATGCCCACGGCGACCTCCGTACCGTCGGCGACGCCGGTCACGGTGGTCTCCAGCGACCCTGCGTCGGAACCGATCTCGACGCGGACCTTGCCGCCGTCGGATCGTGCCACGCCGTGCACCACGTTGATCTGCGGTTCACCGACGAACTGGGCGACGAACAGATTGGCCGGGTCGTCGAACACCTCGTCTGGCGTGCCGAACTGCTGCACCACGCCGGCGTCCATCACCGCAAGGCGGTCGGCGAGCGACAGCGCCTCGACCTGGTCGTGGGTGACGACGATGGTCGTGTAGCCGAATTCGCGCTGCAGCACCTTCAATTCGCGTCGAACCCGTTGCCGGGCCGACGCGTCCAGGTGGCTGAGCGGCTCGTCGAGCAGCAACACCGGTGGGTTGCGCACCAGGGCGCGAGCCAACGCCACCCGCTGTTTCTGCCCGCTGGACAGTCCTGCCGGGCGGAGGTCCATCAGATCGTCCATCTCCAGCCGGGTGCTGATCGACGACACCATCTGCTCCGCGCCCTTGACCTTGCGGGCCTTGAGTCCGTACAGCAGGTTCTCCCGCACGGACATCGGCGGGTACAGCGCGTAACTCTCGAAGCCGACGCCGATTCCGCGTTTCGAGGCCGGCAGCTGGGAGATCTCCCGGTCACCGATCTTGATGGAGCCGCTGGTCACCGTCTCCAGCCCGGCGATCATCCGCAGCGTCGTGGTCTTGCCGCAGCCCGAGGGACCCAGCAGGGCGATGAGCTCGCCCGGTGCGATGTCGAGGTTGATGCCCTTGACCGCGGCGAAACTCTCCCGCCCCTTGGCCATGTATGTCTTCACCAGGTCGGTCAGGGTCAGGCTCTGGGCGGTGGCGGTCTCCGGGCCCGCCGCCGCGGTGGTCGTGGTCGTCACTGTGCTGCCTCCAAGCTCTCGTAGCCCACACCCAGTCGGGCGGTGTCGCCCTCCCCGGCGGCGAACACGTGAATGTCCTGGTTGGCCACGGTCATCGAGACCTGGCTGCCCTCGTCGACGCCTTCGCGTCCCGAGGCCAGCACGATCAGCTGCTCGCCGCCCATGTCCACCGTCAGCTCGATGTTGCGGCCGAGCCGCTCGGCGAGCGTGATCGTGCCCGTCAGCCGCGGTGCCGAGCCGTCGTGACTCGGACCGGCGATCACGTGAAGGTCGCAGGGCCGCAACCCCACTCGTACGCGGTCACCTCCGCGCACGTCGACCCCCGAGGGCACCGGCACGTCGAACGCGCCACCGCCCAGTCGGATGCGACCGTCCTCGACCTCGCCGTCGAGCAGGTTGATCTCCGGCTGCCCGAGGGCACGGGCGACGAAGGTGTCGGCGGGACTGCGCCAGATCTCCTCCGGGGTGCCGATCTGCACCAGCGAACCCTCCCTCAGCACCGCGATGCGGTCACCAAGGGCCAGTGCCTCCTGGTAGTCGTGGGTGACGTACACGGTGGTCGTCTTCGACATCGCGCCCAGCTGCTTGAGCTCGGCCCGCATGGCTGCGCGCAGCTTCGCGTCGAGGTGGCTCAGCGGTTCGTCGAGCAGGTACACGTCCGCGGGCCGGACCAGCACCCGGCCGAGCGCGACGCGTTGGCGCTGACCGTTGGACAGCTCTCGCGGAAAACGCTTGAGCAGGTGGTTGATTCCCAGCGTCGTGGTCACCTGGTCGATGCGCTCCTTCTGCTGCGCGTCGGTGTACTTGCCCGTCCGCCCCGACTTCAGCGGCGAAGCCAGGTTCTCGCTGACCGTCTTCTGTGGGTAGAGCGCATAACTCTCGAACGCCATCGCGACGTTGCGGTGATAGGGCTCGACCAGGGTGACGTCGTTGCCGCCGATGGTCACCGAGCCGCCGTCGACGTCGACCAGGCCGGCGACCGACTTCAGCGTCGTCGTCTTCCCCGCCCCGCTCGGCCCGAGGATGACGAAGAACTCGCCGTCGGCGATGTCGACCGATAGGCCACGCACCGCGTGCGTCTTTCCGTAGGACTTGGACAGTCCCTTGAGGGTTACCGTAGCCATCAGGCCTTCACCGCCCCAAAGGACAAGCCCCGCACCAGATATCTCTGGATGGTGAGCGCGAGTATGAGTGGTGGCAGCGCAGCGATGATCGCGGCCGCCGCCGTGAGGTTGTAGTACGCCTGCCCGCCGCCGCCGAGGAACTTGGTGATCGCGACGGTCACCGTGCCGGCGTTGCTGTCGGCCAGGATCAGCGGAAAGACGTAGTTGTTCCAGGCGAAGATGAACGCCAGTAGCGCGGCAGCGGCGATGCCGGGACGCACGATCGGCAACGCCACCATCACGAACGCCCGCGTGCGGCTGTAGCCGTCGAGCAGTGCCGCCTGCTCCAAGTCCTCGGGGAGATCCTCGAAGTAGGAGCGCAGAATCCACACCACCAGCGGCATGGTGACCAGCTGCAGCACCCAGATCATCCCGACCTTGGTGTCGAAGAGTCCGATCTGGTTGTAGATGACGAACAGCGGCACGATCACCATGAGTTCGGGGGCGAACCGGAACGACAGCATCTGGAACATCAGGTCGTTGCTGCCCTTGTACTTCCAGCGTCCGGCCGCGTAGGCCGCCGGGATGCCGATGACCAATGAGACGATCACCGCGCCGCCGCAGTTGATCAGGCTGGTCAGCATTGCGGTCTTGAAGTCGACGCTGGTCATCTGGGTGCCCTTGTCGGAGAGCACCGTGGCGAAGTTCGACCAGCTCGGGCTGAACTGGAAGTAGGTGGTGGTCTGCTCCTCGGCGTTCTTCAGCGCCAGGATCACCATCCACACGATGGGAAACAGCGAGAACACGAACCAGCCGATCAACCCGACGTCGGCGACGACGGAGCCGACGCCGAGCCGCTTCTGGCCGGGCAGGAGTTCGCTACGGGTGGGCTTGAACTTCGCGAGTGCCATTAGGACTCCGCTCCCGCAGCACGACGCTGCGCCTTGCCGAGCACGCTGACGAGATAGCGCGCGGTGATGAACACGATGATCCAGAGCAGCAACATGTAGGTGCTGCCCCGCGAGTAGTCGAGGTTGATGATCGAGTCCTCGAACGCCCCGATCTGCAGGGTTCTGGTGGCCACGCCGGGTCCGCCGGCGGTCAGGACGTAGATGTGGTCGAACACCTTGAGGTTGTCCATGAAGCGGAAGATCACCGCGACCAGGATGTAGGGCCACAGCATCGGCAGCATGAGCTTGCGGAACATGAAGAACCAACTCGCACCGTCGACCTCGGACGCCTCGAACGGTTCCTTGGGCAGGGACCGGATGCCGGCCAGCACGAGGATCGCGACGAACGGAGTGAAGATCCACAGGTCGACCAGGATCACCGAGAAGAGCGCGTTTCCGCTGGAGAGCCAGTCGAAGGTGTTGCCAAGGCCCAGAACGTGGTTGAGGATGCCGAACTGCGGGTTGAACATCAGCTTCCAGATGACGCCCGCGATCACCGGGGCGATCATCAGCGGCAGAATCAAGACCTTCTCGAAGATCTTGCCGATGACGCTCGAGCGGTTGAGCAGCAGAGCCAGTCCGACTCCGAGTGCGGTTTCGATCAGGGTGGCCAGGACGGCGAAGATCGCCGTCGTGCGCACGCTGTACCAGAACACCTGGTCGCCGAGAACGGACTTGAAGTTGTCGAACCAGACGAAGTGCGGGTTCGGGTTGACCGCCGCGTAGTTGAGGAAGGCGTAGTACGCGCCGACCACGAACGGGTAGAGGATCCCGATCACGATGACCAGGGCGGGGATCGAGAGCAGGTAGGGCCGCAGCTTGCGGCGGAAGGTCGAGACCTCGGGCAGCTTGCGGCCCGGCGCACGAGCCGGCCGCTGCGGCGACGCTTCGGTCGCCTTGGGTGTCTGAGTCGTCATGGGTGCCAGATCTCCTAGAGGTTGACCTTGGAGGTGTTGGTCTTCGCCAGGCTCCGGAGGCGGGACGCGGCGTCGTCACCGCCGTAGATGTCCTGGAGCGCGACCGCCCAGTTCTGCGTGGTGTCGAAGAACTTCTTCTGCGGCGTGAACTGGATCTTCGACTGGCCGATCACGGTTTCGAACGTCTCGAGATACCCGAACTGGTCTGCGGCGACCCGCTTGAAGGTGGTGTCGAACACGGACTTTCGCACTGGGTCGGCGTACGTGCCGCCTTCGACGGCCTTGTTCATCGAGTCCTTGCCCGTCGCCCACTGGATGAACAGCCACGCGGGCAGCTTGTTCCGTGAGTTGGCGCTCATCGCCCAGCTCCACGTCCACAGGTTGGTCTTGTAGTTGCCGTCGGGACCCGCGGGCCCTGGGTACCACCCCAGGTTGCCCGCCTCCTTGCTGGCTCCGGGCTTGTTCTTCGGGTAGGTCGCGCTGTCGGCGTCGAAGACCATCATCGCCTTGCCGTCACCCAGATCGCCGGTGGCATTGGGATAGTCGTAGGTGGTCCAGGACGTCGGCCCGGCAGCGTGCTGCATCTCGATCCACTTCTTGGTGAACGCGATCGCCTTGTCGCTGTCCATCTCGGCGATCAGTTCGGAACCGTTGAACGTGTAGTCGACGGCCCCTTCGCGGGAGTACTGCGTCATGAAGCCGGGGTGAATCGTGGCCCACGACTTGGATCCTCGGGTGGAGATGCCGTAGCGGTTCTGCGACCGGTCGGTCAGGTCGACGGCCAACTGGATGAAGTCGTCGAGGCGGTCGGGCAGTTTGGTGATGCCCTTCTCGTCGAAGATCCGCTTGTTGTAGGCGACGACGTTGTTCTCGAAGCCCCACGGGATGGCCCACTGACCGCCGGTGCCCAGCGGGTTGCCGTTGACGAAGTCCCACCGGGTGGAGGTCCGCAGGCCTTCGAAGATGTCCTCGAAGTCGTAGTCGGGGTTGGTCGCCGAGCTGTTCTGCAGCCACGGATTGAGGTCTTCGATCCACCCCGGTGGGCCGTACTGCCAGATGAAGTAGGCGCCGAGCATGAACGCGTCGTGCTTGCCCGAGCCGCCGGCGAGTTCGGTGTTCAGCTTGGTGAAGTAGTCGGCTTCCGGCACCAGGTCGACGTTCACCGTGATGCCCGTCAGCTCACTGAACTCCTTGAGCAGCGGCTGATACGACAGCTGATACGGGTGCGGGGTCTGCAGGATGTTCAGCGTCTGCCCGGATGCCTTCTTCCAGTCGAAGCCACCGGTCACCGCCGACGCCCCGTTGGGCGCACTGGCCTTGCCACCGACCCCGCAGGCACTGAGGACGGGCAGGCTGGCGGCGGCGGCGCCGGCTACGCCCAACGCCGCCAACATGTTTCGTCGCGACATCTGGGGACCACCCGGGCCGGCCCGGAATATGCGATCTCGACTCATCTTCGTGTCCTTCGTGGGGTCCTGCGGGGATGGTGGACTACGCCGGGATCAGGGAGACCTTGACCGATTCCTTGCCGCTGCCGACCAGGTCCAGACCCTTCTGGAACTCGCTGAGCGGGAGTTGGTGGGTGCAGATCTCGTCGAGTGGCAGCACGCCGGACTCGATCATCTTGATGGCCGCCGGCCAGCAGTACGGCCCGAGGTGGGCGCCGAGGACGTCGAGTTCCTTGTCGTCGCTGATGATGCTCCAGTCGACGGTGACGTCGCTGCCGAAGACGCCGTACTCGACGTAGCGGCCCAGCTTGCGCAGGGAGTTGAGCCCCTGCGGCACGGCGGACGGATGGCCGGTGCCCTCCAGGTAGACGTCGGCGCCGTAGCCGCCGGTGAGGTCCTTGACGGTCTTCTCGACGTCTTCTTCGGCGATGTTGATGGTGATGTCGGCACCGCACTTCTTGGCAAGGGCCAGCTTCTCGGGCGCCATGTCCAACGCGATGACGTGCATCGGGTTCTTGGCGCGGGCGCCGGCGATCATGCCGAGCCCGATGGGCCCGCACCCGGCCACGACGACGGTGTCCTCGAAGGTGATCTGGGCCCGCTCGACGGCGTGCAGCGAGCACGACAACGGCTCGACGAAGGCCGCGTGCGCGGGCGGGATGTCACCGGAGATCTTGTGCACCAACGCTTCCACCGGATAGGTCATGTACCCGGCCATGGCGCCGGGGGTACGGCGCTTGAATCCGTACAGGTCATGGGGTTGGCACATGTGGTACTGCCCGCGCTTGCAGAATCGGCACTCCCAGCAGGGCACGATCTGCTCGGAGGTGACCCGGTCGCCGACCGCGATGCCCCACCGGCTGGCGGCGGCGTCGTCGAGTTCGACCACCCGGCCGACGAATTCGTGGCCGGGGATGACCATCGTCTCGGTCCAGGCGGGGCGATTCTCGTCGCCCCAGAACTTGGCTGCCCCGTGGTAGCACTTCAGATCGCTGGCGCAGATGCCCACCGCTTCGACCCGGATCAGCGCTTCGCCGGGCTTGCGCTGCGGAACCGCGACCTCCTCGAGGCGGTAGTCGTTGGGTCCGTGACAGACGACGGCCTGCATCTTCTCGGGGATCTGTTCGGGCATTTCAGGAGCTCCTTCGGCTGTGGCTGAGGTCACATTATCGAGCACCTGCACATTTGTCCAGAACGATTGTTCAGCAAAATTCTTCTCTGAACAGATGTGCAGGGGCCCGGGAGCGGTGCCATACTGCGTCCATGCCCAGGTCGGCTCAGCCCATGCCGGCGAACGAACCGGTCGACACCGCCCCGCAGGACGCCGAGGCCAGTCACTTCGCGGCCTCACTGCTGTACACGGCGGCCCGCCTGTACTACGAGGACGACGCCACCCAGGCCGAAGTGGCCGAACGGCTCGGCACCAGCCGCGCCACGGTCAGCAGGTTGCTGTCGGAGGCCAAGCGGCAGGGCATCGTCCGCATCGAGGTGGTCCCGCCGGCCGAGGCACGCACCGGCGACTTGGCCGATCGGTTGGCGCGGGCGCTCAACGTCACGTCGGTCTACCTCAGCGCTCAGATCCCGACCCCCGGTTCGGGCCGGACCGTCGTCGACGTGATGGGCCGCGTGCTCGCCCCCGCCGTGGCGCGCGCGCTCGGCGAGGCCGGGCTGTTGCCGGGCGACGTGCTGCTGGTGTCCTCGGGGCGCACCGTCTACGAGGTGGCCCAGTGCGAGCTGACGCCGTTGCCCGGCGTCGTCGTCGCGCCGACCGTCGGCGGTCACGATCAGCCCGAGGAGTGGTACCAGACCAACGAGATCACCCGCTTGGTCGCCAATCGGGTCGGCGGCCGGGCGAACTATCTCTTCGCCCCAGGCCTACCCGGCGTCGAGCTCTACCAGTCCCTGCTGAACGACCCGAGCATCCAACGGGTGCTTCATCTTTGGCCCCATGCGCGCTGCGCGCTGATGGGCATCGGTGCGCCACCGTTGACCCGCTCGGACATCCCCCGGTTCGTTCCCACCGGCTCGACGTCGTTGCGCTCCGCCGTCGGTGACGTGTGCTCGCGCTTCTACGACCGCGACGGCAGACCGGTCGACTTCGAGAACGGCGACCGGTTGATCGCCGTGGAACTCGAGGTGTTGCGGCACATTCCGGCCACCATTGCCGTGGCCATCGGCAAGGAGAAGGTCGAGTCCGTCATCGCCGGCGCACGCGGCGGGTACTTCAACCGTCTCGTCACGGACCCGCAGACGGCCAACGACATCCTGACCAGTCCCGCCCTGGCCGACTGACCGTCGGCTACAGCACGGCGTCGGCGAGGCGGTCGACTTGTTCCAGCGAGGCCACGCTCGGGTGAAACAGCAATCGGTCGAATCCCATGTCGCGGTACCTGCGCACGGTGCCGAGGGCGTCCTCCGGCGTGGCCACCATGTCCGCCACGTTGAGCGCCGCGTAGTCCGGCTTGTTGCCGTAGTACCGGCCCAGGTTTCGCCGGCCCTCCGCCACGACGGACTCGTCGCCGAGCGCGAAGTTCACCGACGTCTGCATCAGCGGGCGGCCCGCTCGGCCCGCCTCGAGCCACCGGGAACGGAGTTGCTCGGCGAAGGACACCTGGGTCTCGTAGTCACGCACGGCGCCACCGGCCCAGCCGTCGCCGACCGCGGCCACCCGCCGCAGCGTCGGTCTTCCCTTTCCGCCGAACAACACGGGGATGGTCACCGGCGCCGGACACAGTGCCGTGTCACCGTCGAACGGCTCGCCCGACCACACCCGCCGCCACACGGCCACGGCGTCGTCGAGAATCGGTCCCCGAGAATCGAACTCGACTCCCACGCCGCGGTAGTCGTCGGGTCGAGCGCCGACTCCGACGCCGAGGACGAGCCGACCGCCGGAGGCCTCCGAGAGGGTCGCCAGTTGCTTGGCCAGCAGGACCGGTGGGTAGAGCGGCGCCAGCAGGATGTTGGTGACCAGGCCGACGCGCGAGGTGGCGCCCGCAGCCAGCGCCAAGGTGGTGACCGAGTCGAGGCTCGGGTACACCAGTCGGTCGATCGTCGTCACGGCGTCGAACCCGCGCACCTCGGCGCGGCGCGCGTACTCGACGACCACCGCCCCGGCGACACCGGCGACGTGGTTGGGCAATCCGATTCCTAGCTCCACTGCACTTCCTTCATCTCGTCGTCCATCTCTTCGTCGTTGACCGTGGCGTAGACCTCTCGGTAGTCGCCGCGGCGCTCGGCGTACCGCAGCAACGAGGCGGCGTCGACGACGACCTCGCGCGGCGCCGGCCGAGAGGTCAGCTGCCACATGACGTCCCGGACGAAGTCCTCAACCCCCACGCCGGCGTCGCCGCCAGCTGCGTCCGCCTCGGTGTAGACCCGAGGCGGCGGAATCTCGACCACGTGAATCCCGCTGTCCCGCAATTGGGATCGCAAGGACTCGGTGTAGGAGTGCATTGCCGCCTTGGTGGCGCTGTAGGTGGGCAGAACGGCCTTGGGCACGAAGGCGAGCGACGATGTGACGTTCACGATCGCCGCGGACGGCCGGCGCCTGAGCGCGGGCAGCAGATGCGCGGTCAGCTGAAGCGGCCCAAGCAGATTCGTCGAGATCACCTCGGCGATGACGTCCGGGTCTGGCGCACGCAGGTCTTCGGTGCGCATGATGCCCGCGTTGTTGACCAGCACGTTCAACTGTGGATGGCGTCGCACGACCTCGTCGGCGAAGGCGCGGACGGCACCGGCGTCGCTTTGATCCAGCGGCAGGTACGCGATGCCGGGGTACCTGGACGCCACGGCCTCCAGCGCCTCGCGGCGTCGTCCCGCGATGACGACGTGGTTGCCTGCCCGGTGTAGGGCGGCGGCGAGGCCCGCACCGATGCCGGTGCCGCCGCCGGTGATGAGGATCGTGTCGTCCGTCCAGTTCATGCGACCGAGCCTGCCAGGGGTGCGTACCAATCAACGATGGTGACGCCGAAAGTGATCGATGATCGTCACCAGATGCCATTCATGCGTACCGTTATCCGCATGATCGACGCCCTCGACGGACAAATCGTTCACGCGCTGCAGATCTCGCCGAGGGCATCGTTCCGGCTGATCGCCGAGACCGTCGACGCACCCGAGCAGACGGTGGCCCGCCGCTACCACCGACTACGGCGCGACGGGGCGTTGCGCGTCGTCGGTCTGCTGAACCCACGAGTGCACGGCGACGCGCAGTGGGTGGTCCGCATTCACGCCAAGCCCGACGACATCCCCCGCCTCGCCGATGCGCTGGTGCGCAGGCCGGAGGTCACCCACGCCAACATCCTCTCGGGATGGAGTGAGCTGGTGTGCGTCGTGCGCGCCCCGCTGACCGAGGGCTCCGACGGACTGTTGCAGCGTCTGCCGCGCACCACCTCGGTGATCGACCTGGACGTCGACCTGATCCTGCACACGTTTGGCGAGGTGGGCACCGAACCGTGGACCGCCTACGGCCACAACCTGAGTCCCGATCAGATTCGTCACGTCCTGCAGGGATCCACGGCCGCGCCGCCCGTCGTCCGGCCCGCCTCGCCGACCGCCGAGGATCAACCGTTGTTCGACGCCCTCGCCGAGGATGGCCGGGCACCCCACGCGCGCCTGGCCCAGAACACCGGCTGGTCGACCCCGCGGGTGGCGCGCCGTCTCGCCGCGCTCGAGGCTGCCGGCACCCTGACCTACGACCTCGACGTCCTGCCCCAGCGCCTCGGTTTCGACGTCAACGCGATGATCTGGCTGACGGCGGCACCGCCCCACCTCGAAGACGTCGGGCGCGACCTTGCCTCACATGCCGAGATCGCCTCGGTGTCCGCGATCAGCGGTCGCAACAACCTGATGGCCATCGCCATTTGCCGCGACGTCGAGCACCTCTACGGCTACCTCTCCGGTGCGTTCGCCGGCGTCGAGCACATTCGAAGCTACGACCTGAGCATCCGCGCCCGACGACTCAAGCAGACGGCGTCCTTGATCTCGCGCGGACGGTTGATCCACGCGCACGCATGAGGGACTCAATTATCCGGTGGTGGTTGGGGTTCGAAGGGGGTGTACCACCACCATTCGGCGCGTTCGCCGAGCGGTCCGCGGCAGGGTGTGACCGCCGGTGGGGGTTGGGTGGGTGTTCGCGCGAGTGAGCCGGGGTCGAG
>Ga0209051_1000451_pt1 | contig 54421 bp, 54 predicted proteins | sample AraplaCvi_mMS_r2_2_FD_184286 | JGI IMG/M metagenome (GOLD analysis project Ga0209051, IMG submission 184286) | Arabidopsis root microbial communities from North Carolina, USA - plate scrape MF_Cvi_mMS_r2 (SPAdes) (version 2) | ecosystem: Host-associated > Plants > Roots > Endosphere | place...
AACGTTCTACCCGAGCCCGATGGCCACGGCGACGACGATGTACCACACCAACAAGAACCCGCTGCGCAAGATCACGCGCGAGAGCGAGACGGTGGACATCGTGCGCGGCGACAAGCGCCGCCGCCTGCACAAGGCCTTCCTGCGCTACCACGATGCCAACAACTGGCCGCTGCTGCGCGAGGCGCTGAAGAGCATGGGCCGCGCCGACCTCATCGGCAACGGCAAGCACCACCTGATCCCGACGTGGCAGCCGCTGACCGATGGCGGCTACACGAGCGCGCGCCGCAAGAACTCGACCTCCGCGCCGGTGGCCGCCAAGGCCGCGGCACCGGTCCGGCTGGCGCCGGTGAAGCCCTCCAAGGGCCGCATCCTCACGCAGCACACGGGCCTGCCGCCGCGCGACAACGGCAGCGGCGGCAAGCCGCTCAACAAGCCTTCACGCAAGGTGCGTTGAGGCCTGGTCGAAGGCGCGGTCAGCCCAAGGCCGCGTGCTTCGACAGCCAGAACACCCACGCCCCCAGCGCCGCGCAATGCAGCGCGACCGTGACGTAGAACCTCCACAGGAAACTCGCCTTGCTCGACTTGTGCCGCAGCAGCAGCTGCGCGCACCACGCGCCCGGCCAGCCGCCCGCGAGGGCGAGCAGGTGCAGCGTGCTTTCCTGCGTGCGCCAGCGCCCGGCCTGCGCCGCGCTCTTGTCGAAGGCATAGACCCCGAAGGTGAGCAGGCTCAGTCCCGCGACGACCGCCAGTGTGAGCAGTGGCAGGCGACCGAGCCAGACAGCGGCGCCCAGGCCCAGCGCATAGACCCCGATCAGCCACGCACCCCACGGCGTGCCGGCCGTGCTGCGACCCGAAGGCCGGCGAGGCTGCGGGCGTGATGCTGCGCGGGGTACGGCACCCGCCGAGGCCGCAGCCTCCACGGCCATCGCCCGCGGCCCCTTGCCGCCGACATGGATCTCTTCGAAGTGCACCGCCATGCCGACCTGCGGCTTCAGCTGGCGGTCGCGAAAGTCGCGCAGGTGCACGAACACGTCGGCCGACACCTCCGGGCTGCGGATGAAACCGAAGCCGCGCTCGGCCTCCCAACGAACGAGTCGACCTTGGCGCTTCATGGCATGCAGTGAGAAAGGGCAGGGCACATGCGGGCGATTCTCTCTTGTGGGCGCGGGGCGCCGCTCCTATCATCGGCCGCTCATGCACCTGCATCACTCTCCCCCTTCGTCGACCTGCCGCTGACGTTCGCGCGCGCCTCGCGCCGCGCCCGTCAGGCCCGCAAGTGGTCGCTGCCGTCCGCCTTCTTCCGCTGAGCGAAGACAGGCCGGGCGGCGGCCGGATGGTCATGCCCGCCCCCGGCAATGCGTCGACGCGACGCCGAGGCGACGGGCCTCACGGAGAGTTTCAACATGAATGCAAGAACAACGGCCGCCCTGGCCTGGGGCGGCGTGCTGCTGGCCGGCGTGCTCTGGGGCGGCGGCGCCCTGGTGGCGCAATTCCTGATCGACGGCGGCATCGCGCCGCACAGCCTGTCGCTCGCGCGCTTCGCGCTGGGCATGCCGCTGCTGTGGTGGCTGCACTGGCAGGCGACACGGCGCTCACCGGCCGTTGATGCCGGCTGGCGCCATCTGACGCGCCGCGAGCAGGGCCACGTCGTCGGCACCGGCGCCGCGATGGCGCTGAACGTGAGCTGCTGGTTCGCGGGCATCGCGCACCTGGGCGCCGCGTTGCCGACGGTGATCTCGATCTGCTGCGCGCCGCTGATCGTGGCCTGCGTGTCGGTGCTGCGCGGCTACGAGCCCTTCGGCGCGCGCCTGCTCGGCGGCCTCGTGCTCGCACTGGCGGGCGTGCTGCTGCTGGTGCTGCCGGCCGGGGGCTGGGGCGCCTTGCCGACGGGCTACGGCGCCGGGTTGGCGTGGTCCTTTGGCTCGGCCGTCTGCTATGCGCTGGTGGTGCTGGGCAACGCGCGCATGCCGGCGCGGGTGCCGGCCGTCACGGCGTCCGCCTGGGGCATGAGCGCCGCGGCGCTGTGCATGCTCGGCGTCGCCGTGGCGAACGGCATCACCTGGCCCGAGGGCGCGGCGCAATGGACGGGCGCGGCCTACACCGGCGTGGCGACCACGTCGGTGGCCTACCTGGCCTTCGCCTGGGGCGCGCGCCGGCTCTCGCCGACGGCGGCGGTGGTCGGCACGCTGATCGAGCCGCTGGTGGCGGCCTGGCTCGCGGCGCTGTGGCTGGCGCAGCCGATGGCGCCGCGCCAATGGCTGGGCGCGGCGCTGCTGGCGGGGGCGATGCTGCTGCTGGTGCGGCGGAACCGGGGTATCGTGTAGCCCCATGATGAGCAGTTCGCCCCCCGTGCCGGTTTCGTGGAAGCGCATCCTGGCGGTGGCCGCCTGCTGCGGCGTGTCGCTGCTAGCGCAGGCGGCGGCCCCCGAGGCCTCCGCGCCCGCGGGTGCCCAGGCCCTGCGTGCCGAGCACCAGAAGCTCAGCGACAAGCTCGACCAGAGCCGCTTCGGGCGTCCCGTGCAGCTCGACTCCACCGAGACGCCCGGCGGCCTCGAGGGCGACATCTATGCCGTGGTCGAGCACCCGCTGTCGAAGGTCAGCGCAGCGCTCAAGGGCTCGGACCACTGGTGCGAACTGCTCACGCTGCACATCAACAACCGGCGTTGCCGCATCAGCACCTCGCCGCAGGGCAAGGAGACGCTCACGCTGTTCGTGGTGCGCCGCTACGACAAGCCGGTCGACCAGGCCTTCGAGCTGCCCTTTGCCTACCGCGTGGCCAGTGCCACGCCCGAGCACCTGCAGGTCGAGATGTCGGCCGACACCGGTCCGTTCGGCACCAGCAACTACCGCGTGCGGCTCGAAGCGGTGGCGCTCGACGAGCGCAAGACCTTCCTGCATTTCAGCTACGGCTACAACCACAACACGATGGTGCGGCTGGCCACGCAGGCCTACCTCGCCACCTTCGGCAGTTCCAAGGTGGGCTTCACCGTGGTGGGCAAGGGCGCCGACGGCCAGCCCGAGTACATCCGCGGCCTGCGCGGGCTGGTCGAGCGCAATGCGATGCGCTACTTCCTCACGCTCGACGCCTACCTGGCCACCGGCGCCAACGACCCGGCCGAGCGCCGGCAGCGCTACTGGTTCGCGGCGGCCGAGCGCTACCCGCGCCAGCTGCACGAGGTCGACCTGGACACCTACCTCGCGGTGAAGCGCGAAGACCGCCAGCGCGACGGCAGCGGGCGCTGACCACAGCAACCTTTCGGTTGCAGTTTCACGGGCTTGTCATCTGCCTCGGCATTAATCGCCGGGGCTTGCGCCTTTGCGCGGGCGCATCACAAGGACAACAAGCAATGCGCAAGACAACAAGAGGATCGAGGATGGGATGGCTGGCGCTCGTGGGCGCTGGCGCGGTGCTGACCGCCTGTGGCGGCGGCAACGGCGGCGGGGGCGGCTGGTCGTTCCCCGTGGGCGGCGGCACCACCAATCCGCCCGCTGCACAGTCGAAAACCGGCACTTTCCTGGATGCCGCCGTGGAAGGCCTCGACTACGTGGCCGGCAGCGCCCCCAAGGCCGCCACCAACGCCAAGGGCGAATTCACCTGCAAGGATGGCGAGACCGTCACCTTCAGCGCCGGCGCGCTGGCCCTGGGCAGCGCCGCGTGCGGCGAAGCGATCACCCCGTTGACCCTGGCCGGCGGCAGTGACGTGAAGGCCGATGCCGTGGTCAACCGCCTGCTCGCGCTGCAGAGCTTCGACGAGGACCGCGACCCCGCCAACGGCATCCGCCTGACGCCCGCGCTCAAGGCCGCCCTGACGGCCGGCGCGCTCGATTTCAACGCCGCGCCCGACGCCTTCCACACCGCGCTCAACGCGGTGCTGGCCGCGTTGCCCGCTCCCTACAATGCCCGCATGGTCGACTCGAACCGCCGCATGCTGGCCCGCGAACACTTCGAGGACACGCTGGCCTCGCGCCTGGCCGCACCGGTCACCGAGGCGTCGACGCAGACGAACCAGCTCGGCGCCATCGGCATCGCTGTCACGCGCTACCAGCTGCAGGCCGACACCCGCTTCCACGTGCCCTACGAGGGCGACAGCGCGGACATCAAGGCCGACTTCCCCCAGGGCTTCCTGCCCGCCTACGGTTCCGGCCTGGCGTTCAAGGGCAAGGCCGACGACGGCGCGCTCGAGTTCTACGCCATCACCGACCGCGGCCCGAACGGCGACGGCCCGACCGCGCCCGTGCCCGGCGGCGGCGACGGTGTCACCAGCATCAGCAAGGTGTTCCCGGCGCCATCGTTTGCGCCGAGCTTCGGCATCGTGCGCGTGGGCAAGACCGGCGCGGTGCTCAGCACCAGCGTGCCGCTCAAGCGCGACGCGAACACGAAGATCACCGGCCTGCCGCCGCGCTCGGGCGTGGGCTCGACCGGCGAGACCCCGCTGACCGACCAGTACAAGTTCGACGAAGCCAAGGCCGGCTACGACGCCAACGGCCTCGACCCCGAGACCCTGGTGCTCGACAAGGCGCGCAACGTGCTGTGGACCAGCGACGAGTACGGCCCCTTCATCGCGCGCCTGAGCATCGCCAGCGGTGTGGTCGAGAAGAAGTACGCGCCCGGCCCCGGCGCCACCGACCTGCCGGCCGTGCTGGCCCAGCGCCGCCCCAACCGCGGCATGGAAGGCCTGACGCTCGACGTGGCCAGCGGCGTGCTGCACGGCTTCCTGCAAAGCCCGATCGATCCGCGCGACGCCAACGGCAAGTCGATCAAGGCCAAGCCGCCGGGCGGCAGCAACACCGACGTGCGCCACATCGCGAAGTTCACGCGCTGGCTCGCGTTCGATCCGGCCACCGAGACCTCGAAGCTCTACGCCTACCCGATCGACGGCAGCCAGTACGACAAGGACCGCACCGGCAACGCCAAGCTCGGCGACGTGGTGAGCCTGGGCAACGGCCGCTTCATCGTCATCGAGCAGGGCGCGCGCAAGGGCGACGGCAAGGTGTTCAACAAACTGATGCTGGTGGAGCTGCCGGCCAACGCGACGAACATCGCCGCCCCGGAGTTCAACCACAACCTCGAGATCAGCAGCATCACGCAGGCCCCCTCGAATGGCGTCGACTATTCGACCGTGGTGACGATGCGAAAGACCGAGCTGCTCGACCTCAACGCGCTGGGCTGGCTGGCCGAGAAGGCCGAGGGCCTGACCATCGTCGACGACCAGACCCTGGCGCTGGTGAACGACAACGACTTCGGCCTGGGCACCGTGCTGCTCGCCGCCGATGGCACCCGTCTGGTCGGCAGCGTGGAAGAGTGCACGGCCGCCGTCGACGGCCAGCTCAGCGGCTGCCCCGCGGGCGCAACCCGGGCGCGCATCACGCGCGGCTCCGACCTGGAGCGGCCGACGCGCATCTGGCTCATCAAGCTCGACCGCAAGCTGAGCGACCTGCGCCTGCCGGCGTCCTGAGCGCCGTCAGGCGGCCAGCGTGAGCAGCGGCACGTCGCGCTCACGGCCCATGGCCTCCAGCTCGGCGCGCGTGCGCGTCGCGAGCCAGGCGGCCAGTGCCGCGTGCGTGGCGGGCGCCATCATGTCCGGCGGCGCCACGCCGGCCACGTCGCACAGGCGCGCGGCGAAGTGCGGTTCCAGCGCCGCCACGGCCACGCGGCCGTCGGCACAGGGGTAGACGCGGTAGCCCGCGTGCGCGCCGCCCACCGCGCCGTCGGGCTTCGTCAGCCCCCAGGTGCGGGGCAGGGCGAGCCAGTCGGCCGAGGCGTTCAGCGCCACCTCGAGGTACACGCCGCCGCGCTGGCGCGTCTGCTGCAGCACGGCCTTCAGCACCGCCTCGCTCGCGAGCAACGCGCCGCCCATGTCGGCGTACAGCGTGGGCGGCAGTTCGGTGCCGGTGACGAGGCCGCTCTCGGCGAGGTAGGTCAGGTCGTGGCCCGGCTCCTCGGCGCGTTCGCCCGGCGCGCCGACGATGGCGACCTGCGACAGCGCCGGATGCCGCGCCTGCAGCGAGGCCCAGTCGAGCTTCAGCTTCTGCAGCGCCGACGGGCGGAATGAGGTCAGCAGCACGTCGGTGCGGGCCAGCTCAGCATGCAGCTGCTGCTGGCCGGCTTCGGTCTTCAGGTCGACCGTGCGGACCTCGACGCCCTCGTGCAGCGCCGTGTACGCGGGCCGGTTGTACAGCCCCATCGGATCGCCGCCGGGCGGCTCCAGCTTGAGGCAGGCCGCGCCCATCGTGCGGCAGCGCAGCAGCGCGGCGGGGCCCGGCAGGTTGAGCGCCAGGCTCAGCACGCGCACGCCGTCGAGCGGCAGGAAGGAAGCATCGGAGGAACGGGGCATGGGTCGTGTGTCCGGAAGGTCCAGGGGTGAAAGGGAAGGGGGCGCGGCCATTTTCACCCGCCGGCAGAGCCAGATTCCGCAAGCCATGGCGCCCTGGCAGTCGTAGCATGCGGCCGATGGCAGCACGCGCTCCTGCCGCTGCCGCAACGCCAAGGAGACCCCTCATGTTCGAAGCATCCCTGATGCGCGGCCAGCGCATCCTCGTCACCGGCGGCGGCACCGGCCTCGGCCGTGCCATGGCCGAGCGTTTCCTGAGCCTGGGCGCCGACGTCGCCATCTGCGGCCGGCGCCAGGCGGTCTGCGAAGAAACCGCCGCCGCCTGGCGCCAGCAGTTTCCCGAGCGGCGCATCGATGCCTTCGGCGTCGACATCCGCATCGCGCAGCAGGTCGACGACATGGTCGAGAGCCTGTTCCAGAGCGGCGGGCTCACGGGGCTCGTGAACAACGCGGCGGGCAACTTCGTCTCGCCGACCGAGAACCTCTCGCCGCGCGCCTTCGACGCCGTGGCCAACATCGTGTTCCACGGCAGCTTCTACGTGACGCAGGCGGTGGGCAAGCGCTGGGTGGCGCAGGCCAAGTCGGGCACGTGGAAGCCGGGCGATGCCTTTCGCAGCGTGATGAGCATCATCGTCACCTGGGTCGACAACGGCAGCCCGTACGTGGTGCCCTCGGCCATGAGCAAGGCCGGCATCGAGGTCATGACCAAGTCGCTCGCGGTGGAGTGGGCACGCCACGGCATCCGACTGAACGCCGTGGGCCCCGGCGAGATCCCGACCGAAGGCATGAGCAAGCGCCTGAACCCCGGCGAGGAACCCGGCGCGCGCAGCATCAAGACCAACCCGATGGCGCGCGTGGGCCGCATGAGCGAGCTGCAGAACCTCGCGTCCTTCCTGATGGCGCCGGGCCAGTGCGACTGGCTCACGGGCCAGAGCATCATGATGGACGGCGGCAACGCGCTGGCCACCGGCGGCAACTTCTACGAGCTGCGCGAGTGGAGCGACGCCGACTGGCTGGCCGCGCGCGAACGCATCGAGGCGCAGAACCAGAAGGACAAGGCGCAGCGCTGAAAGTTACTTGCGCGGCGGCTTCGCGGCGCCCACCGTGACCTGCTTGCGCACGGGGCTCGACAGCACCAGCGAGGTGGTCACCGAACCATCGACCGCCAGCGCGTCCACCACGCGCTCCAGGTCGGTCGGCTCGGCGATGGCGCAGCGCACGAAGAAGCAGTCGGCGCCGGTCACGCGGTCCACCGCGAGCACCTCGGGCATGGCCTCGAAGAGCGCGAGGTAGCGCGCAATGGCCGCGTGCGTGGTGTCGATGCGGATGATGGCCTCCAGCCCCACGCCCAGCGCACGCAGGTTCACGCGCGCGCCGTAGCCCTCGATCACGCCCGCGTGCTCGAGCTTGCGCACGCGCTCGCTCATCGCCGGCTGCGACAGGCCGATGCGCTTGCCGATCGCGGCCAGGCTCTGGCGTGCGTCGGTCTGCAGGGCTTCGAGGATGAGGCGGTCTTTCTTGTCGAGGGTCATGGCGTGCGGCGAAAGAAGAGGAGACCGATGATCGATCGGTAAGGTGCGCCGATTTTCGATGGGTTGCCCTTCTGTGCGCGCGGCGCAGCCGCTATGGTGGCGGTCATCTTTTTCCAGGAGACCCCATGCAACTCGTCGGCATGCTCGACTCGCCCTTCGTTCGTCGCGCCGCGATCTCGCTGCGCCTGCTCGGCCTTGCTTTCGAGCACCGCTCGATTTCGGTCTTCAGCACCTTCGAGCAGTTCCGCGCGATCAACCCGGTGGTGAAGGCCCCGACGCTGGTGTGCGATGACGGCACGGTGCTGATGGACTCGACGCTCATCATCGACCACGCACAGGCGGTCGCCGGCCGCAGCTTGTTTCCTGCCGATCCGGCCGATCGGTTGCGCGACCTGCGCCTCACGGGGCTGGCGCTCGCAGCCTGCGAGAAGACGGTGCAGATCGTCTACGAGCGCAACCTGCGGCCCAGCGAGAAGCAGCACCAGCCGTGGGTCGATCGCGTGCAGGGCCAGCTGAATACGGCCTATGCCGAGGTGGAGCGCGAACTGGCGGCCGCGCCGCTGGCGGCACCCGCAGAAAAAACGATCACGCAGGGCGGCATTTCGGCGGCGGTGGCCTGGACCTTCACTCAGTTCATCCTGCCCGACGCCGTGCGCCCGTCGGACTTTCCGCTGCTTGCCGCGTACACGGCGCAGGCCGAGCAGCTGCCGGTGTTCGTCGGCGCGCCGCTGGTCTGAACGACTTCGCTCAGGCTGCGATGTCCGCTCCGCGCTCGGCCAGCAGGCCGCGCAGCAGCGAGCGGTGGCAGCGCGATTCATCCTCGCAGTAGCAGCCGACCGCGAGCGCGGCGGTGTGCGAGAGCGCCGCGAGCAGGTCGAGGCTGCGGCTCGCGTCGGCCTCGGCCATCTCGGCCTTGTACTTGCGCATGAAGGCGTTCCATTGCGCCGGGGTCTCGGCTTCCTGGCCCAGCTTCATCGTCTCGGCCGACGGCGCGAGGTTGGGGTACCACACGTCGTACCAGTTCTGCGAGGCGAACTCGGTCTTCGGCACGCCGCGCGGCGGGCGGCGCACGGTGCCGATGCGCAGGCCCTCGCCGGGTGCGCGCGGGGTGCCGAGGCGGACGATGCGGATGCTCATGACGGGGATCTCCTTGGGCTGTTGTTGTGATGTGTTCGACTGTCAGGTGCCGACGATACCGCCGTCGCGCCGGCGGATCGCCAGCGTGGCCGAGCGCGGGCGCGCGCTGCCGGGCTGCGTGCCGTCGGGCCAGGCGCTGTTGTGCTTCGCGTCGCCGTCGTCGCGCGACTCGCCCGGGTGCTGGATGTTGACGAACAGCGTGCGCCGGTCGGGCGTGACCACGCAGCCTGTGATCTCACTGCCGTTGGGCCCCGTGAGGAAACGCTGGATGCGGCCCGTGGCCGGGTCGGCGCACAGCATCTGGTTGTTGCCGAGCGCGGCATAGGGCGGCTTGCCCATGGACTGCCCGCTCATGTCGGTCTGGATCCACAGCAGCCCGCCGCTGTCGAAGTGCAGGCCGTCGGGGCAACCGAACACGTCGGCGTGGTCGCCGGGGTAGCGCGTGCCGGCGCCGGGCTGCGCGGGGTCGCCCGCGAGCGCGTAGTGGTCCCAGGCGAAGGCGGTGCTGGCCGCGTCGCCGCCGTCCTCGCGCCAGCGCAGGATGCCGCCGAAGAAGTTGGGCGCGCGCGGGTTGGCCGCGTCGGCGCCGGGCTTGCCGAGGTCGCCGCGCTGCGTGTTGTTGGTGAGCGTGACGTACACCTCGCCGCTGTGCGGATGCACGGCGATCCACTCGGGGCGGTCCATCTTCGTGCCGCCGACGATGTCGCCCGCCAGCCGCGCGTGAATGAGCACCTCGGCGGGGTCGGCGAAGCCGCTGGCGGCGTCGATGCCGTGGCGCCCATGCACGAGTTCAAGCCAGCGCCCGCGGCCGTCGGCGTCGAAGCGCGCGACGTGCAGCGTGCCTTCGTCGAGCAGGTGCCGGTTGGCGGCGCGCGCGGCGGCATCGGTGCCGGGGCGCACGGGGTCGCGGCTCACGAACTTGTAGATGTATTCGAAGCGCGCGTCGTCGCCCATGTAGACCACCACGCGGCCGTCCTTGGCCACGGTGCAGGTCGCGCTTTCCTGGCGCTTGCGGCCGAGCGCGGTGCGCTTGACGGGCACCGACTCGGGGTCGAAGGGATCGATCTCGACCACCCAGCCGAAGCGGTGCGGCTCGTTCGGATGGCGGCTCAGGTCGAAGCGTTCGTCGAAGCGCCAGTACTCGACCCACTGCGCGCCCGGCACCGTGCCGTAGCGGCGCTGCGCGGGTGTCGCACGGTTCGCGGCCTCTTTCGGGCCGCCGAAGTAGCCGTGGAAGTTCTCCTCGCAGGTCAGGTAGGTGCCCCAGGGCGTGACGCCCATCGCGCAGTTGGCGAAGGTGCCGAAGACGCCGGTGCCCGCCGGGTCGGCGGCGGTGCGCATCAGCGGCGTGCCCGCGGCGGGGCCGGCGATGCGCATCGGCGTGCGGCCGTGCACACGGCGCGCGTAGGGCGAGGGCAGCACCTGGCGCCAGCCTTCTTGTGTGCGGCGGACCTCGATCACCGACACGCCCATCGCATGCAGCGACTTGCGGACCTTGTCGGCGTTCCAGGTCTTCACGCCGTCGGTGTGCAGCAGTTGCTCGTCGGTGTACTCGTGGTTCATCACGAGCAGGCCGCGTTCGCCGCGCGCATCGAGCGCGAAGAAGTGCATGCCGTCGTGGTGCATGCCCGCCTGCAGAGCCTGCTCGTCGGCGCTGTTGCCGGCGTCGGGTGCGAAGGCCGGCATGCGGCCTGCAACGCCCGTCGGCGCGCCCCAGGGGTAGAGCATCTGCCATTCGTACTCCGGCGGCACCACCACCGCGTCGCGTTGCGAAATGGGCACGCTGGTGAAGAAGCCCGACGGGGTCGTCGTGCCCGTGGAAGGCGGCAGCTGCGAGCGCGCGCAGCCCTGGCCGAACAGCGCGACGACGGCGGCGGTGGCGCCCGATTGCAGGAGAAAGTGACGGCGGTCCAGGGGCATGGCGAGGCGGCGGAGGTGTTGGGTCGGCGACAGTGCGCATCATCGCCCAGCGGCCCGGTCGCGCGATACTGAGCCGATACCCGGACACCGACAGGAGACATGCAATGAGCGACCGTATCGAATGGACCCGCCACGCCGACGGCGTGGTGGAACTGCAGCTGGCGCGCGCCGACAAGATGAACGCGCTCGACCCCGCGATGTTCGACGCGCTGGTCCAGGCGGGCGAAGCGCTGCGGGGCGACAAGAGCGTGCGCGCCGTCGTCATTGCGGGCCGCGGCAAGGCCTTCTGCGCGGGGCTGGACATGGCGTCGTTCGAACGCATGGGGCAGGGCGCTGCCAGCGACGTGCTGGGCGCGGCGGCCGGCGGCACCGACCTCGTCGCGCGCACGCACGGCCTCTCGAATGCCGCGCAGCAGGTGGCGATGGTGTGGCGCGAAGTGCCGGTGCCGGTCATCGCGGCCGTGCACGGCGTGGCTTTCGGCGGCGGGCTGCAGGTGGCGCTGGGCGCCGACATCCGGCTCGTGGCGGCCGACACGAAGCTGTCGGTGATGGAGATCAAGTGGGGCCTCGTGCCCGACATGGCCGGCATGGTGCTGATGCGCGAACTGGCGCGCACCGACGTCGTGCGCGAACTCACCTTCACCGGCCGTATCTTCTCGGGCGAAGAGGCCGTGCGCCTGGGCCTGGCCACGCGCGTGGCCGCCGACCCGCTGGCCGAGGCGCTGCAGATGGCGCACGAGATTGCCGGCAAGAGCCCCGACGCGATCCGCGCCGGCAAGCGGCTGCTGAACGCGTCGCTCGCGCACAGCGCCGCCGAGCTGCTGATCGCCGAGTCGGTCGAGCAGCAGGCGCTGATCGGCAGCCCCAACCAGCTCGAGGCCGTGAAGGCCAACATCGAGCGGCGGGCGCCGCAGTTCAGCGCGCCGGCCTGAGCTTTTTTTCTTCTCGTTTTTTCCCGCGTTCCTCGCGGTGCGGACACCGCGAGGCGCAGCTGTTTGCGCGCCTGTTTCGGTGGGCCGAAGGGGCGGTCGCAACATTTCGTATGCCAAAAATCGTACACAAAGCGCGCCATCCGTGTCTCTGTGTAAGAATTAAGTAGTTGTTTTCCCGAGTAATTCGGCGGAATTGACCGCACTTTGTGTGCAGAAGGTCACGTCTTGCCGTATGCCCTCGGTCGGGAAAATGACTATCGGAGTCACACTCGAAAACAATTAATCAACTTTTGCTTTGGCTAGCGACGGCGTTCCGCATGTCGACGAATACGTTTTTTTGCAATCTCAGCGTGCCCATCCTCGTGGGCGAGGACCGCTACAAGTACGTCCCGATCGTGGGGGTGTTTCGCAGCATCCCCATCGAGCAGGTCGACGAGTGGGTGATGCACCCCGACGGCCGTCCGCGCAGCGATCGCGAACTCGCCGCCGAAGTGCTGGTCGAAATCCGCAAGCCGCTCGGCACCAGCGGCCACACGGCGCCGAACGCCTTCGACGTCGCCGACATCCTGCAGCTCGATCGCGCGGCTGCCATCGTGGTGTCGACCTTTCTCGCGGCGCTGCCGCGGGTCTGAGCACCGCCTCGCGGCGTCTTCCTTTTTCTTTCCGTCTCAGCTCGCGATGGCGCCGACCGCCCAGTAGAAGGTCGGCCGCGCACCGTTGAGCAGGTGGTCGCCCACCACGCGCCCCTTGTAGATCGTCGGGTTGTGCGACGCCAGCGTGCGCGCATTGCGCCAGTGCCGGTCGAGCCGCCGGTCTTCCTGCAGCGCCGAGGCGCCGCCGATGTCGAACAGCCGCGTGCCTGCCTGCAGCACCGCATCGACGATGCCGGCCTGCGCCTTGGCGGTGTTCAGCTCCACCTCGAACAGCAACTGCTCGGGCACGGCCTCGCCGCGCTGCAGATGGCGGTCGACCTCGCCCAGGCCGCGCGCCACCGCCTGCACGGTCGACGCGGCCACGAAGGCCGTGCTCGCGAGCTGGCCGATCACCTGCTGCACCAGCGGGTCTTCGCGCGGCGTGGCGCCGCTGCCGTGGCTGTAGACGCGCTTGCGCGGCTGCACGAAGGCCACCGCATCGCGCACGATGGCGCGCGCGATGCCCGCCAGCGTCGCCAGGTGCGTGAGCTGGAAATGCGCGGTGAGCGGCGTGGGCTGGTCGCGCACGTACAGCAGCACGTGCTCGGGCTTCACGCGCACCTGGCGAAAGCGCGTCGTGCCCGAGGCACTCAGGCGCTGGCCGAAGCCGCGCCAGTCGTCGACACGCTCGACACCCGCGGCTTCCGCCGGCACGAGCGCGATCACGCGGTCGCTGCTGCCGTCGTCGTTCAGGCGCTGGGCCGCGACCGAGATCCAGTCGGCGTAGAGCGTGCCGGTGCTGTAGAACTTGTCGCCGTCCAGGCGCCACGTGTCGGCGCTGCGCGCGTCGCGCGTGAGCGTGGTCTGCAATGCGCCGAGCGCGCCTTCGCCGAGCTCGGTGGTGGCGTTGCCGAAGATCACGCCGTCGGCCGCCAGGCGCATCCACGGGCCGTGCAGCGCGGGGTCGATCTCGGCGAACAGGCGCTCGATGAAGCCGAAGTGCGCGCGAAGGATCTGCGGCAGGTTGGAGTCGGCCTCGCCGAGTTCGATCAGCAGGTCGTACAGCTGCTCGACCGATGCACCGAGACCGCCGTGCGCGAGCGGTACGCGCAGTGCGCCGAAGCGCGCGGCCTTGAGCCAGGCCACCGGCGCGTAGGCCAGTTCGCGGTCGTTCTCGCGCTGCGCCGCGTGCTCGGCGATGCGCGCGAAGACGGGGCGGAAGCGCTCGGCGAGCTGCTGAGACGAAGGTGCGAGGGTGGACGGGCGGGCGGGGGCCGTGGGCGCGGCGGGGCGCGTCGGCGTGTCGTGGATGGATGCCATGGAGAGCCGGGCGGCCCCGAGGGCGCGCCGGAAAAAGAGCGATACAGGCGTGGGACTGTGCCCGCGCCAGGCCGTCGCTGGGAAATACGCTTTTCGTGTTTTCTTATGCGCGGCGGGCGGGCTGCGCTGTCGCCTCAGAACTCGCCCTTGAGCCCCACGCGCATGCCCACCGATCCGCTCGAGCCGCTGACCCCGGCGGAGAGCGCCAGCGGCATGTCCGTCGCAAGGCGGTGCACGACGCTGGCACCCATCGCGGAGTGGCCCTTGTAGTTCGCCAGCTGCGCGGCCCAGCTGGTCTTGCCGGGGGCGGACGGCATCGGCGCGTCGCCCATCGCCATCGCCGCGGCCACGCCCTTGGCTGCGAAGCTGCGCGCCTCGGACACCGCGGCCGCCGTCAGCTGCTGTGCCTGCTGCAGGTTGACCGCGTCGGTGGGCAGCACGCCGGGCGCCACGTTGGCGATGCTGCGCGTCTGGCCGGTGGCCGCGTTGCCCACCGACACCGAGTTGTCGCGCGTGGCCACCGAGCCCTGGCCGAGGGCGACCGAGTTCGATCCCGCGGCCAGCGTGTTGGCGCCCAGCGCCACCGCGTTGTTGCCGGTGGCGACGGCGTCGTTGCCCACGGCGGTCGTCGGATCGGCCAGCGCCTTCGCGCCCGCACCGATCGCCACCGAGCCCGCGTAGCGCGCTTGCGCCCCGTTGCCGATCGCCGTGGTGTTGTCGCCGTTAGCGATGGCGTTGGTGCCCAGCGCCGTGGCGCCCGTGCCCGTGGCCTGCGTGCCGGTGCCGCAGGTCACGTTGCCGCCGCTGAAGCTGCACAGGCCGTTGGACAGCGCCTGGTTCATGACGCCCTGCAAGGCGGCGATCTGCTGCATCGTGAAGGTGTTGGCGGTGGTCAGCGCGCCTTGCTGCACCTGCTGCAACTGGCCGACGTTGGCGGCGTCGGTGGCGGCGACGCCCGCGCGCACGTTGCTCAGCGTGGTGCCGGCGCCGCCGTTGGCGTTCAGCGCGACCTGGGCACCGCCCGCGCCGTACTGCACGGAGTTGTTCGCCACGCCCAGTGCGGTGTTGGCCGTGCCTTGCGCAGCGACGGCGGTGGCCTTGGCATCCGTGGCGCTGGCTTGAGCACCTTGCGCCGCGCCGAGGGCCGTGTTGGCGGTGCCCTGGGCCGTGGCTGCGGCCGTGGTTGCGGTGTTGGCCGTGCTCTGGGCGGTCGCCGCCGCGGCCTGCCGCACGGTGTACAGCTGGCCGCCGTTGACGGCATCGGTGCTGGTGGCGTTCACCGCGCCGGCGCTCACGTTGACCAGGCCGCGCGTCTGTCCCGTGCTGCCGAAAGACACGGTGTTGGCCGATGTGGCGACCGAGTTCGCGCCGATGGCCACGCCGCCGTTCGCACCGTTCACGACCCGGCTGCCGGAGCCGATCGCCACGCCGCCTGTGGCCAGTGCTGCGGCGCCCGAGGCTGTGTCGCTCGCGCCGCCGATGGCCGTGCTGCCGTTGCCGGAGGCCTGGGCGCCCTGTTGGGTGCCCAAGGCGCTGCCGATGGCGACGGCGGCGTCGCCCGATGCCTGTGCGCCGCTGCCGCCCGACGGGGGGGAAAGCCGCAGCAACCGCTAGCGCCGACGCCTCCCGCGCCGAGCGCGATGGCCCCGCTGGTCGATGCTTGTGCGCCACGTCCTCCGGTGCCGCCCGTGCCGCCTGCGCTGCCCTCTCCACCGGTGCCTCCGCCTCCGATGGCCGTCGCGCTACTTGCGGTGGCGCTGGCGCCGGCCCCTCCCGTGCCGCCGGTCCCGCCGGACGTTCCCACACCACCATCGCCGCCCGCACCCAGCGCTGTCGCACCGTCGCCGGAGGTCGAGGCGGCACCTCCGCCGACACCGCCGAATCCACCCGACTGCACCGCGCCCACATTGCCCACGTTGCCGTGGACCAAGCCGGCCGCATGGACACTGCCGGCAACCAGCAAGGCCACGGCGGCCAAGTGCCGAAGGGCGCGGACGCGCGATGGTTGTCCATGGACACCGTGGATGTGGACGTGGATCGGCATGGACTCTTCCCCCTGTGAAAGCAAACAAGACAAACGCGACGAAGTGTGTCTTTTTGCCCTCGAGGGAGCCATCACCGAAAACTGGTACGAGCCCTCGCCAGGGTGCTAGATCGCCTTGACTTCGAAGTACGCCTCGTCCGTGTCGCCCAAGTCGCGAAAGCCCGCCGTCCGCGCGGCGTCGTAGGCCTTGACCCAGCGCGCGGCCAGCGCGATCTCGCGCTTGGTGAGGTCGGTGTCGCTCGACTCGCTGGCGTTCTGGAAGGCGCGCATGGCTGGCAGCACGTCGGCGCCCAGCTGCTTTTCGAGTTCGCGCCGAAAGCGTTGCTCGGCGACCCTGACCGCGTCGGCCGACGAGTGGGGGTAGTCGATCAGCTTGGCGGAAAAGGCGTCACGCGGCTCGTCTTCGTTGTCTTCGAGCGCGGCCGCAGTGGCGGGCTCGTGGAAGTTGAAGAGGGGCGAGGGCGGCGTTGCCGGCCGGGGGAAGAAGAGTTCAGCTTGGGTCATGGTTCACCCACGCGTTGGACTGAGATGCGTTCTTCGGCATGTGGATTCCTTGAGAATACTGTTTAAATGTACAGTATTGAATCCAGAATTCAAATGACAGATGGCGTGCATCTGGCGCGTGGAGCCCTCTGCTTTAATGGCGCCTTGCCGGGGAGTGCCCAGGCTTGTGTCACAGAGGAAGGCGACGTGCAGATGGATTGGATGACCGTCCTGGGGACCGTCGGAGTGATCGTCCTTCAAGGGCTGTCGTTCTGGTTCCTCTACTGGCTCTGGAAGAAGCTCCGTACGCCCAAGGCGCCCCGGGCGGGCGCTGCGCCCCTTGCAATCAAGGGCGGCGCGGTGCCCGTCGTGGCCACCTTCACCGGCCTGCGCGGACTGCCGTGGGTGGCGCTGGCGACCAACAGCCTGAACCCTGTCTTGCGAATCGAAAGCGAGCAACTCGTGTACCGCGTGCTGCGCCAGCGCGAGCGGCCCTTCGCGGACATCCGCCAGGTCGATGTGCGCGAGGCCTATGGCACCTTCAACCTGATCTTCGAGTTCCACGACGCGCGGCGGACCTTCGTGGCCAATGTGGGCACTGCGGCGCGCGGGGCGCAGGCGTTGGCGCTGCTGCCCGAGAGCGTGCCGCTCTCCGGCCGTGCGCGGGAGGCGTTGCGGCCGGCGGGCGCCAAGGCCGGCGTGTAACAGGTTCGCGCGGGGCATCGGCGCGGCCGGCGTCGATGACCTGTGCACTGCGAGGCATCGCTACTACCATCGCGTCCATGCGCCTCACCTTCCTCGCCAGCCTTCTCCTGATCGCCAGCGGCATGGCCCATGCCCAGCAGGTCTACCGGTGCGGCAACCAGTACAGCGGTGAGCCGTGTGGCGGCGGCGGTGGGCGCGTGGTCGACGTGTCGCCGCCGGTGCGCAACCTCGAGGCGGCCGGTGCGTCCCAGGTGTTTCTCTGCGTGAGCAACAGTGGCGGGCGTTTCTGGTCGCCGAATCACTGCCGTGAGCGAGGCGCGCTGGTCGAGCGCATCGAACCGGTCCCGGCAGGGCTGACGTGGGAACAGCAGGTGGACATTGCGGAGCGGCAAACCAGGCAGGGCTATGCGGTCCAGCAACAGGCCGCACAGCAACGCGGTGCGACGTCACCGGGCGTGACGGGTGCCAGTGGCGACACGTCGCGTTGTGCGCACTTCAACGAGCGGGTGGCGTACTACGACCGTTTGGCGCGGCAGCCGCAGAGTGGCGCGACCCAATCCTGGATCGCCGAGCAGCGCAAGGAGGCCCGGGATCAGCAGTTCAGGGCAAGGTGCTGAGGCCCGCGAAAAACGCATTTGCGTGATGCCGTGAGGCCTGCGCTCGCAGGGCTTCAACGGCCGGGCCCGAAATGATTCTGCGCAACGCACCGGCGCCCGCCGGATTGCACGGCATTGCAGGCGTTCTCGGCGGCGGCGTACTGCTGTTGGCGCGTCTGACGTTCCGCGGCGATCTGGGCGGGTGTCACGCCGGGCTCGGTGGGGCAGTTGGCGGCGATCATGTCCAGCACCGTCTTCGTCATGAACATCACCGTTTCCTGGCTGGCGGTGATCGAGGCATTGGGTGCGACCTTCGTCGCGATGACCGACTGCTTCATGGCTTCGCAGGTCTGGCTGGAAAGGCGCGTTCCGGCAGGGCGGCTGGCCGCGTTGGCCGTGCCCGCTGGCGACGAGCCTCCACCCGCGTTCGTGCTGCCACCCGACTCACCCGTCATCTGCCGCGCCGTCGTGGCCGCCAGCGGATGGTCGGGGAAGCGGCTCATCAAGGTGCGCTGCACTTCGCGCGCGCGGGCGCGGTCGCCCTGGGCGTTCAACTCGTCGGCGCGGGCGAAGAGCTGGCCGGGGTTCATCGTCTGCAGGCTGGTTCGGAATTGCTGTTCGGCCAGGGCCGCCTGCTCGCGTTTGCGCTGCTGTTCGGCTTCGGCCGCGAGCCGGTTCTTTTCTGCTTCGGCGCCTGCGGCGGCCTCGCGGTCGCGCGGCAGGTTGACGTCGATCCGGTTGCCCTCGGTGTCGATGCGCGCGCCTATCGACAGCACGCCCTTGTCGTAGCGGCCTTCCTCGGACAGCGACCCGTCGGCGCGGTACTCGCGGCCCTGGGCGGGCTTGCCGTCCACGCGCAGGCCTTCGAAGCGGGAGCCGTCGGCGCGCGTGAAAGTGCCCTGCACGGCGCCTGTGTCGGTCCAGCGGCCGACCAGGGTGGCGCCATTCTTGAAGCCGTACGCGCCCGCGCCGACACGCTTGCCGTTCACATACTCGCCCACGAACCGGTCGCCGGTGGGGTGCAGGACGTCGAATGCCCCCTGCCTCTCGCCTTGCCGGTACTGGCCGCGCTGGATCTCGCCGCTGGAAAAGATCGTCGTGCCGGTGCCTTCTTCCTGGCCGTCCCGGGTCTGGCCGTAGTAGACCCAGGTGGTGCCGTTCTTGCCATTGCCGCTCAGGGTATCGCCGGTGCCCGCATCGCGCACGCGGTTGCCGATGTCCTGTGCACGGGGCTGGACGTCGGGCCGGGCGCCCAGCGCACGCTCGTTGCTGCGCTCCTCGCTGTTCAGCTCTGCCGTGAAGATGGCATCGGGTGTGACTTCCTTGCGATAGCCGAACAGCAGCGTGCGCGTGCCTTCGCCAATGGCAGCCTGCAGCCGCTCCAGGTAGCTCTTGGCGCGTGCGCAGGTCTTCTGCACGTTCAGCACGAAGCGGCAGCCGACATGCGCGGCGCAGAGATCGGCCTGGGTGACTGTGGCCTCGTCCTTGAGCTCGGCGCAGTTGGCGATCTCGGGATTGACTTGAGCCCGAGCGTCCGCAGGAACAGCCAGTACACAGGCCGAGAGGACCAGCACCGACAGGAAGTGGGTGGGGATCTGGATCGCGTGCAAGAGGCCATGCCGACCTCGGCGGTGGGAGGTGGCGTTAGGTTCTTGCGCGGTGGTCTTTATCGTCATGGCGTCATCCCCTCGATGTGAGACCAGTCGAATCTAGTCGCTCGATTTGCAAGCGAAATACCTCTTTTGTGGGAGTCCACGGAAACCAGTGGGCTGGGACTGGGCTGGCCAAGAAAAAGCCCGCACGAAGGCGGGCAAGGGTGGTCCTGAGGAGAGGAGAGAAAAACTGGGCCACTGAACTCAGTCTGGTGGCCGATCTTCTCGATCAGCGCACCGAGGCATATTGGCTATTGCATGTTCCCCCGGTTGTATTGGTCCAGCCCACGCTGAAAAGCCGTTTTCCCGTTGTACGCCTGATCATTCTCCCGAAAATATTGGGCAGCAGTCTGAAAGTCCTTGGCGCATTGCTTGTAATGGTTGGCCGCCATCGGTCGGCGATTCTTCTCAGCCTCATGAGCGGCAGTTTCACATTTTCTTTTGTTGTCCATGGATGTCGTCCAATTGCTGGCGAGTGCATGAGAAGAGACGAATGCCAGCAAGATGGCGAGAGAAAATCGAATCATGTGAACTCCTATAAAACCCTGTTTGGTCAATGATGAATGGCAAGCTTTATTTCGCCTCAGGGTTCCCGCCGGATACGATTTGAGCGCTCCCTGGCTTCTTGAACGGATCCCGCTCCCCGGGTGTTGAATCGAACAAGGCACGAGGCGTGTGCGTCTTGGGCACGCTTGAGTCTGGTGGCTGCGCAGTACTCTCTGTCGTCCTGCGTTCGCTCGCGCTGGCATTGCGCGCGCGTTGCCATGACGGCGCTGTCGAAGTCCCCGCATGCGCGCTGCGCTTCATTGGCGCCCGCAAGGGCGGCGTAAAGAAAAAGGCCGAATGCCAATAGCGGGCTCTTGTAATTCATCGACGTCTCCTCGTGGTGGAAGGCCCGAATCTATCCATGCCATTTTGCAAACCAAATACCGCATTTGTGGGAGTCAACGGATACCGGTAGCACGGCAGTGATCACCTTTCGGAGGATGACTGGGCAGTCTTGGGAGAGATCGGAGGGGGCTGTACCGGGAGGGAGCGAGCAGGCGACGGGCGGGTTGAACCTACCGCCGCATCCGTCGGCAGCAAGTGCGTCGACTTGACCGTGGCCCGCGCATGCGTGACTTATGCGTAGTTCTTCCGAACGTCGGCCTCTCGAGCGCAAGGACAACGTGCGCAAGTCTGGCGATATGCCGGGGGTCATCGTTGAAGGCGATGGGGTAGACGACGCAGCAGACGATGGTGAGCCAGGCGCTATCGACCAAATCCCCCGGCAGCTCTTCGAGTTCGTTTCGAAACTCGTGCCACCAAGCCTCCTCATCGCTCAGGGGCTGGCAGGCTCTACCGCCCGAAGAGGTGGAGCAACGGCGAAAAAGTTGGAGAAACCCGTTGCGGTTAGAGACGCAATTGGCCCGGAGGGGATTGAAGGGCGAGCGGTAGGCCGCGCCAGCGCGCGATTTCCTTCGTAGGCGTTCGAATTGTTCCCCCGTCTGTTCCCCCGTCCTTGAGGTACTTGGCGAATCCATCGGCGACCCTGGCAACGCGAGGCGGCATAACAGAGACGGATAAACCCGATGGGGCGAGCCCTCAAGCGAGACTTAGTAGTGGAATTTCCGTCGTCTGAGAGAGAAAGTTGAGTCAGCCAACGGTTACATTTCGGTATGCGATCTCTAGCAGCCCTCGACGTCTCGCGCTTTCTGAAAGAAAAGAGAGAGCGGAAAAATTCTCGTCGCCAGCATCGAAAATGGCGCGCCATTCAAGATGTATCGGATGGAAAAGCAATTGACGAAGCGTTTGGGGAGAAATCCGCAATTATTCGATTGGTTGCGGACGGCATGGAGCCCTCATCTCGTGCAGTTCGAAAAAGGCGGGTCGTATTTGAAGCGCCTGAGTGCTTCTCGCTTATAGATGACCCTGTAGGCTGTTTGACCGCGCTGAAACGCCTTGCCGCCGATCTGTCTGTTCCCCGACTTAGGTCGATAAAAATCGATCTTGGACGAGTGAAAAGTTACGATGTCGGTGCGAATGGAATATTGGACGTCCTAGTCGCCGAGATATCGTTCAAGGCGCGTCGCGACAAGCGGCGAATCAAATGGACAGGGGTGTACCCTGCAGACAGCAAGCTTAAACGCTTGGTCAAAGCACTCGGTGTTATAAAAAAACTCGAAGTCGAGCACGAGTATCCTGAGGCTGGAGAGGCTGCGAAGCTTGAGGCGTTCGACGATCGGTGTAGAAATTACTATCGAGCTGTTCGTCCAACCGAAGCCGACAAGAAGGCGAAGGCTGCGCAAAATTTTGCAGATCATTTGAGTGGATGTCTTGAACGCGTCAATCGAAAATTTACTCCAGAAGCACGCCATCAGCTTTGTCGATATATCGGAGAAATTCTAGATAATGTTGAAGAGCATGCGCAAATGCTTGATTGGACAATCCAAGGGTATCTAGACACGCACAAGGCGCCGTGGATATGCGAAATTGTCATTTTCAATTTTGGACGAACGATTGCTGATAATTTCCGTGAATTGAAAGAAGGCTCGTACACAAAGGAATTGATTTCGCAATACATTGAGACTCACTCGAAGAGTGGTTTTTTTGCGAAAGGTTGGAATCCTGATGATTTGTATACGTTAATTGCCCTTCAGGAACGTGTTAGTACCAAGAATTTCGAAAAATCAGGAATGCGTGGGTTTGGGACCGTTGACTTCATGATGTTTTTCGAGCGTCTCTGCACTGAATGTCTTGCAGGAGGCGGCGCGGTAGCACCTGTGATGACCTTGATTTCTGGCGAATCACGCATACTTTTTGACGGCAGGTACCGCTTGAAGCCGAACAGTGCGGGGAACCATGTGATTGCCTTTAATGCAGGCAATGACCTACACGAGAAACCCGACCCTAGGAGTGTGATGCACATGACTCCAGGAGCATTCCCTGGTACCGTACTCAGCGTAAAATTTCCGATCTCAGCTCAGCAAGCCACTACGGTGCCATCCCTAGGAACACCATCATGAACGCGGTCACCATTGACCTTGCCAAGTACAACGGCCCCGTGTACACGGGGCGCGAGCGCGGGCAGCAACTGCGCGAATCGCTGGCGCTTGACCAGTCTGACTCTGAGGGCGCTGAAGTAAATGTGGTGATCCCTGACACTACCTACACAGTGACAAGTTCTTTCTTCTTGGGGCTCTTCGGTCCGAGCGTGATCAAGTGCGGAAGCAAGGGCGCGTTCTTTGGGCGATTCCATTTTCAACAGCCCGACTTCCTGAAGCCTGAAGTTGAAGGGTACGTTGCCCGCGCGCTGCAGCAGCGAAATCTGTTCGCCTGAAGCGGGTGCATTGAGCTCGCCAGACGGTTTGACTCTCCGTGTCGAGCGGTCGCTTCCGGAGTCCTCGGCTCTGCAGGCGGAGCAGGCCGCTATTTTTCGCAGCCTAGCACCGGCATCTACAGCTCAAGATGCCCAAGCTCCAAGCCAGCCCTCTACCGCCTCAATCGCTGGTCTAACGTGCCGTGAGGTGAAAGGAGCCACAGGCACGGCAGTCATTGTGTGTCTGCCGGAGAAGGATGGGCTTTGGGGGAAGTTCGTCCCCAACGCTCCCTCGGTGATTCTTGGGCTGATTGCAGCCGCGATCAGTCTTAGGGCTTTTTTCTACAACCGATCCAAGGATAGTCACGCCCGCGCCCAATCGATTAACGATGACTACTGGCTACGGAAGGTCCTTTCTCCCAGCACGACCGAGCCATTTCTTGTGTTCGCATCCAAGTTGTGGGTTGAGCTTCCCCCGGTTAGCGATGGAGACCAAGACGAAGAGAGTGTGTTCAAGAGCATTGAAGAACAGCTGAAGGCCATCTCCGTGAGCTTCGGCAACTTCAAAGTGGTGGACCCCGATCTAGCTACGAGCATCCGTGAGCATGTCGACAGCTTCCAAGATCGACTCACGACCTACAGGTTTCAGCTCAAGCTACATCGAGAGGCCAAGGGACCAGCACCGAGTAGGCCGGAAGCGCTTGAGGAGTTGGCAGGCATCCAGCACGGGTTGCTTCGGTGCATCAAGAATCACCAGGGAAATGTCAAGGCAGACGCCCGGCAGAGTGGGTGGCTGAGGAGCATGTGGCCGTGGCGCTGGCGCGCCTAGAAGTAAGCCGTTTCGGGTTACGTCGCGTGGATCATCAGAGGCGCGCGTTGAGAATTGGCTGAGCTTCTGTATCGCGACGCCTGCGGTGTCCGCGAAAGTACGGCGCTCTAGTCTGATGTGCGCGATAAATCCTGCCTTGCATAACGGAACCTCATCGCTTGGAGAACGCTGTGACTGCTGTTGGATTTCGCGGCACCTACTGGCCCGACTCGTGCAGGCAAGCTCTCATGCTGCAGCTCCCTGCTCGCGCAACCAGGTCGTCACGTCACCAGCTCGCCAGCGCGTGCATCGTGCACCGTTCTTGATCGGCTGCGGGAAGTTGGCTGCGGCCATCTTCCGGCGGATCGTTGATTCGCCGAGACCAGTGAGATGTTCGACAACGTCAATGCGCAAGAGTGCGTCGGGTATGAGAGCCGCCTGCAGGGTCTGGGCGGGTGGTCGACGGGGCTTTTGCGTCGGAACCGTGAATGGAAATTCACTGGGTTCATTCAGCTCGGTGGCGGCTTGAATCTTTGCCCATAACCCAGCCGGCACATTCACTGTGATCCACTTTCCGGCACCAGCGCGTCGTTGACTCGGTGCGCTGTGGTCGCATTGCAGCAGTTCGCGAAGAAGGGCTGTCATGCGGGCACCTCGATTTCTTCGAAGCGTATCTCGGCGGTTTTGAGTAGCGCCTTGATGTATCGGATCAAGTCGGCGCGGAGAGTGTCTTGCACGTTCATTCGCTCCATTTCAGGCAGTTCACCCTCGAGCAGTGGCCGGTCGTGCGGCCGTCGATTGCGCTGGCGGTGTAGTTGAGGTTGCCGCCACACTTCATACAGCGGATCGCCCCGCGTGCGGTCTCGCGCGGGCGGTAGGTGGACGGCTGGCAATGCTGGAAGCATTGCCTCCGCCTGGGCGCGCGCGATGGCGCTGCAGAAGGCTGCGAAGCCCGGGCGAGTCATGGCGTGCTCCGGAGCGGCTGTACGTTCTCTGACATCTTTGCGAAGCAGAGGGCTGTTCGATTCATACTTCGGCTTTCAGGAGGGCATACGCATGAGACGGGAAGAGGACGAAAGCGCCCTGGCGCAACAATTGGAGGTCGGTCTGCGCGACCTCGATGCAATGAAAGAGAGAAAGGCCGAACTCGAAGAACGGCTGCGAGAGATGGAAATTGCTCTCGCCAAGAAGTCTGCGGAGAAAGAAATTTCCGAACAAGTGGCGCTTCGCGCCCAGCAGCTAGAGGAACGCGCCCACCGAAATTTGGAGCGCGTAGAAGATCGACTTGATAGAGCGATGCTCATGCACCAGGACGGAGCCAAGTCACTGGCATTGCTGAACAGCGCGGCCGCGGCAGCGATGCTGGCTTTCGCCCAGGCACTTGCCGCAACGAAATGGCTCCTTCCGCTAAAACCCTTCGTCGTTGGATCGCTTGTCTGCTTCCTTGCCGGAGCCCTCATTGCTTCGTCGATGTCGATCCCTCTGGCTCGAGTTATGGTTTCGATGATGGAACGGGCGAGTGGAGTTAAGACGTCAATCAGTTCTCGACGGGCTGAATTCATGGTGACCTGGATACCGCGAGCTTCCACATTCGCTTTTTTTGCCGGCGCATCGGGGATGGTCGCGGCTCTTTGGCTGCGGCTGTAGCCAGAACAATTCTTCACGGCCGGCACCAGCGGGAATGGCACGGTGTTGATGACTTCAGGCATGTGCCATGCTGAGTCTCCCGGATGTCGAAGACCATGTCGTAGGAGCCCATCGCCGGCGGCATGCGCGGCGTGAGCGTGACGGTCACGACCAAGCCGCGCGTGCGAGCTGCGTCGACCAGCTGCTGGGCGGCCATCTGCACGGCCTGAATCTCGTGGGCGCGCACACGGTCGGGGGAGGTGTCGAGGAGGTTCATACTGCGGGCCTCACAAACTGGAGACGGATATGGCCACTGCCGCGAGAGAAGTGCATACCGCGGAGGAGATTCGCGCCGAGGTGCATCGCCTCATTCACGAAGGTGAGGCGGTCAGAGACGACGGCGCAGAGATCGGCGTACCGCTGCCGACGCCGTACGCGGAAGGCGTGCGCGAGCCTGAGGGCAGCAACTGGAGCATGGAGGTTTTCCCCAATGCTGCGGCCTACGGGGGCTGGGTCCTGCATTGCATGAAATCCGTGCAGGCGCGCTGGGACTTGGCGACGTAGCGAATGGCCAAGCCAACCAGGGGCAGTTCGACCTCAAGGATTGATGCAACGCCGCGTCCTGGCGGTGAGGACGTGCGACTGTATTCTGTGGACCCAAGCGATACTGCCAGCTTCAAAAAATGGAGGCAGACATGGGCGCGAGGTACTGGTGGGTTAACCACAAGATGACGTTCAAAGCCGAATCCGAAGGCGGCTACATCTGGGCTCCGACCGAGACGACGAACGGCGCAAAAAAGGAGACGTGGGACAACCTCACTCGGGTTGCCAAGGGTGACGTCGTGTTTTCCTTTGCCAATGCCGAGATCTGTGCCGTGGGGACCGCCACCGCGACGCATGCGGTCGTGCCTCGGCCGAAGTACAAAGCCAAGGGGGCAGAAGTTTGGGCCGACCGTGGCTACTACGTGCCGATCGCCTGGGCGCCCCTCGAGAAGCGACTGTCGCCGCGCGAACACATCGCGCAGATCCGCGGCTTGCTTCCGGAGCGCAACTCGCCGATACGAGCTGAGAACGGGTACGGCAACCAGAGCTGCTACCTTGCGAGTATTTCCGAGCCGCTTGCAAGAAAGCTTGTCGAACTGATCAATGCGGAAAACGCTGGCGCAATTGATGATCTCGATGAGACCCTTGCAGACAAGGTCGACGACAGGATTGCCGAGGACATTCGAAGATCCAGGCTCTCCGAAACAGAGAAGGCACAGCTTGTTCTTGCGCGGCTTGGCCAAGGCCAATTTCGGCGTGACGTGCTCAAGAGCAACAAGTCCAAGTGCAGAGTCACCGAGGTGAGTGGCGCTTGGCTTGTCACCGCAAGCCACATCAAGCCTTGGCGTGATGCCGACAACGATGAGCGCTTGGACCATTTCAACGGGTTGCTGCTTGCCCCACATGTGGATCGGCTGTTCGATCGCGGCTACATCACGTTCGCTGACGATGGCCAGCTCCTGACTGCAGACGTCGATGTGATTGAGATACTGAAGGCGTGGGGCCTCAACCCCGAGCTCAAGATCTCCGCGCTTCATCCAAGGCAACGCCCCTACATGGCCTATCACCGAGAGCACGTCTTCAAAGGGAAGAACGCGTAGTGTGTCACCAGTAAGCCAGTCATCGACTATCTCAACAATGGCTATCGTGGGTTTTCCAGGATCGGGGACGAGCGCCTTGCAAAAATTCGCGGCACGTACGGGAACCTGGAAAACTTCGTCGAAGAGGTTTTCTCGACTGTTGTTCCTCCATCGGCTGACGAGCAAGATCTGGTGGCCGCAGAAGCCACAGTCGATCCCACTGTTTTTGACTCGGAAAACTTGGTCGATGGGCGCAAGAAGGTACTGGCGGAGGTTGTCCGCCGCCGCGGTCAGCCGAAGTTCAGGAAGGACCTGATCAAAGCCTACGATGGAAAGTGCGCGGTGACGGGCTGCGAGATCGAGGCGGTGCTCGAGGCCGCCCACATCATTCCCTACATGGATGGCGATACCAACCATGTGGTCAACGGACTGCTGCTTCGAGCTGACGTCCACACCCTGTTTGACCTTGGACTGCTCAAGATCGATGCGACGGGCCGCATTCATATTGCTGATCCACTGTTCGGATCGATCTATGAGCCGTATGGAGGCAAGAGGATCCGCTTCCCCAGTCAGCTGAGCGAGCGCCCGGATCCGGGGGCCTTAACCAAGAAGTTCAGTCAGCAAGTTTGAAGCCTGTGCGCCGGAGGCCGGCGCCCAAGAAAAACAACCCGGAGACGCCGAGCTCCGAACAAGGTGCCGCAGATCATCCTGTATGGGCGGTGGTAGCAGGCCGGGAGGTCGCTGTGGATATAGTCGTACTGAACAAGCACTCAGCAAGGCACCATGGATCTCTCGCTCCTCAGCTTCATCGTCGGGACAATCATCGCGCTCATAGGCCTTTCGATACCTATTGCCGCCCTTGAGGAGAGCAAACGCGACAACCTGGTTCGTTTCTGGAAGCGATGGATAAAGATCGTCTTTTTGATCGTGCTCGTCGTCAACTCCACCTTCGGCATTTGGCTGTTCTGGCATTCCACCGGTGCACCTACGCGCGGTGAAGTGCTGGGCCTGTTGATGCACATATTCAACTTGTTCGGAGTGCCCTTCATTCTGTTCATGACAGCGATGGACAACGTGCTCGACGTGCGGAATGCAAAGAGGAGCGAGCTGGAGGAGAAGGTCAGAAACCTCGAGCTTCAGGTCCAAGCATTGACCTCGTTCAAAGCACTCCCTTCTGCGGCGACAACCGTCAGCAAGCCAATCTGATTCCGACATCGGATCGCAGATCAACGAGTGCCCATGAAAAAGCCGCCTCAAGGGCGGCTGTGCGAGATCAGCTTCGAGTTGTTCGACAGCGGGCCCGTCGAGGCCTGAGCTACCCGCGCTGCCGCCACGGACCCGGGCAGCGAGACTTCCATGGGCCGGACGCCTTCAGGTGGAGCGTTTGGGTGCGGGCCGCGTGCTGACGCTCCACGAACTCCGCGGGCTCGAACTTCAAGATGACGTGGGCGATCTGTGCCATGTGCTTCGGGTCGACGTTGCGCGCGAACGGATAGAGCTCGTAGCAGATCATGGTCAGCCAGTCGCCATCGACTGCGCCTTTGCACAGGTCATAGAACTCGTCCATGAACTCGTGCCACCAAGCCTCCTCATCGTTCAGGGTTTGGCCTGCAATCACGATGGGGCTGGCGGGCTTCCACATGGCGCATGCTACTTCGCAGCTCGAGCGGGCAACGGTTTAATTGTTCAAGGGAGAGCACACAAGAAAAAGCCCGCACGAAGGCGGGCAAAGGACGGCCAGGGGAGGGAGGTGAGATACATGGGCCGTCGCGAGGGCAGTCTAGCGGCCGACGTGCTCGATCAGTACCCTGAGGCAATGTGTTGCACTCATTGCTTGTGGCGAGCTGGTGCCCATGAAAAAGCCGCCTCGAGGGCGGCTTGGGTCGAAGACCTCTGATGATCTTCCTGCCGACCGAAGTCGAGCAGCAGCAACCTGGTCTTGGGACTTACTTCTTGTCCTTGACCCAGAAGCGGAAGAACTGACCGTTTTTCGGGTAGATCACCTTGCCATTCTTGCGAATGGACCGGCAAAACACCCAGCGGCCGCCTTCTTGGCTCGTAGAACTCATGGTGAATCCTCGAAACGAGAAAGGTTGCCGGGATTTTCGGAGTGCTCGAAACGCGAAAGCGATGTAAACTTCGCGCCTCTGAAAACGAGCTATCGATACCTCACCCGTACTCGGTATCGGATGTGTTGGGACTGGTACTCCCTTACATCCTCCTTGAGGGCCCATGAATGGAATTTCTGTTCATGGGCTTTTCATTTGGAAGGCTCCGTACTTGCTCAGTTGGCTGACCCGGTTGTTAGCGGCCGGGAACGACACTTGGAAAAACCGCGCTATCTGCGTCGGGGTTTTGAGGCCGCGACGCAGAATCACGTCCAGCGGCATGATCATCTCGGCGGAAAACTGGTCTGCCTGCCACTCCGAGTCAATGAAGGGTTTGGCGACATAGTTGGCTCTCGCCATCGCCTTGTTGTGCTGCAACACGAAATGCCCAAGTTCGTGAAAGATCGTGAACCGCGTGCGGGGATCGTTGCGCTGGGCGGCGTCGTAGGTGGCCGGCGTAAGGTTGATGGTGGCCGTATCTGGCATGCACACAGCCTCGACACCCGCCAGCATCAGCGTGAAGTCCTCATCGTCCTCGACGACATCAACCGTCACCCCGAACAGAGAGAGCGAGTCCAGGAAGTGGGGCATGGAGACCGGGTGATCGGTCAGTCCGAGAATGCCACGAGCTTCGACAGCGATTTCTCGAATTGCGTCAATACTCCGAGGCGTGACGATGTGGCCGCGCAGCTGATAAGGCGGGTATGGAGGCTGTCCGGTCATTTCGATTTCACCTTGTGCGAAGCGGCCAACAGTGCAGCCATTTTTTCCAAAGTCTCGGCGTCGAGCGACGACCGGGCGAAACCAGCAACCAGCATCTGGTGCTGCGGGGACAGGCCGTCGAGCGGGACGGACTTGTTTGCAACTGCTGCTAGTTCGGGCAGTTGTTTGATTTGGACGCCGTGACGGGCGAAAAACGCCGCCACTTGTGTGACCAGCCCTTCGGGCACCTTCTTACGGCCGGTCTCGATACTGCTCAGGAACGAAGGCGTAACGCCGACGGCGTCTGCCATCGAGCCTAGCGTTTCGCCAGTGTCGATTCGCGCCTTGCGAATCGCCTTTCCAAAATCAGTGAGCGCCATGGTGAATCCTCTTTAGTGGTTGCGGGACGGGGGTGAATGCGTGTTCTTTTTGGTTTTGATAATGTACCAAAAAGGAAAATTTATTGCAATGGGGCGTTGAGGAAATGCACGGAACTCCTCGGTGGCGGGTTCTCTTAAGGGATCGCGATTGAGGTTTGCTCACACACGCAGGGCTTCAGCCGGGCTTGGACTGTTGTAGATCACCCTGTTTTTCTTCAGGAATGTGGCCGTCGAATTGCTTCCGCTGCTACGCAGCCCTGAACGCCAGAATCTTCGCCCCCTGGCGCAGCTCGTCGAGATGGTCGGCCCACAGCTGCATCATCTTGCGGCGCTTTACCACGAACTCCGCGCGATCGTAGGCGGCGCCGAGCGGCCCACTCTTTCCGTGCGCGAGCTGCGCCTCGATGACCTCGGGCTCGACGTCCATCTGCTCGACCATGATCGTGCGCGCCATCGCTCGGAAACCGTGGGCTGTCATTTCGGTGTTGTCGAAGCCCATGCGGCGCAGCGCGGTGTTCACAGTGTTGTCGCTCATCGGTCGTTCGCCGGTCAGCAGGCTCGGGAAAACGTACTGGCCGTGGCCAGTGAGCGGCTTCAGGTCGACTAGGACCTCGACGGCCTGCATTGGCAGCGGCACCAGGTGCGGGCGCCCGTTGATCTTGGCGGTCTTCGTACGCTTCATGTCCGCTGCCGGGATGGTCCATAGCGCCTTCTCGAGGTCGAGGTCCGACCAGCGCATTTGCCGGATGTTGCCGGGCCGCTGAAAGAGCAGGGCAGAGAGGTGCAGCGCTGCGCGCGTCGCAGGCTGGCCAGCGTATGCGGCGATAGCGCGCATGAGCTCGCCCGCCTTCACTGGCTCCAGCACCGCGGCCATGTGCTTGACCTGCACCGGCACCAGCGCGCCTTGCAGGTCGGGCGCTGGGTTGCTGGTACACCGCCCGGTGGCGATGCCGTGGCGGAACACCTGGCCTGACCATTGGCGCAGCGTGTGTGCCGTCTCATGCGCGCCGCGGCCCTCGACGCGACGCAGGACCTGCAGCAACATCGGCGCCGTGATGCTGGATAGGGGAAGGCTGCCGAGCCAGGGGAACGCATCCTTCTCCATGATGGAGAGCCAGCGCTCCGCGTACCGCGGGCTCCATGCCGAACTTTTGGTCTTGTGATACTCGCGCGCCACTGCCTCGAAGCTGGCGTCGGTGTCGACCTTGCGCTCGAGCTTCTCAAGCTGCCGGCGCTGCGCGGGGTCGATGCCTTGCTGTTGAATCTTGCGGGCGTCGTCGCGGCCGGTGCGCGCGGCCTTGAGCGTCACCTCGGGATAGCTGCCCAGTGCCAGGCGCTTTTCCTTGCCGTCGAAGCGGTACTTCCAGAACCAGCGCCTCGAGCCACTGGGCTCGATCTGCAGATAGAGGCCGCCGGAGTCGGCGAGGCGCAGCCGCAGCTTGTCGGCAGGGCAGAGGGTCTTCTTGCAGGCGGTGTCGGTGAGCATGGGGGAACAATTTCGGCGGCTGGGGCTAAAACTGTACCCGTTCCCCCGTCTGTTCCCCCAAATTGGAGGAATCTCAGCGGTTTTTCGTGGTTGCTCGTGAAGCAATACCGCTGGCCTCTACAGAGGGGAAATGGCTGTTCGCGGCTCTTTGTGGGGGGACGTGAAGCCAAGAAATGGCCTGCCCGGAGGGGATCGAACCCCCGACAACCTGCTTAGAAGGCAGGTGCTCTATCCAACTGAGCTACGGGCAGATTCCGGTCGAGAAGCGAGGGCCGGAGCCTTCGGTCCTCGGGCCGCCGGCGAGGCGGCAACAGACCCGAAAAATCAACGGTCTGGACGCTTCTGCCTCTGACCGGGGAAGCGCGGATTCTACCTACATCCCTCCATGCACGACGCCTTCGGCGGCGGTCGTTGAGAGGGCGAAAGGGCGGGGCTGGCGCGGGAGGACACCCTGGCGGTCTCGGCGGCCTGCTTCGACACGAGCTGCTTCTTGCCGCAGGTGCTGCACCGGTAGAACCTGAGGGCCGGCAGCATCCTCATCCAGGTTCGCCGCTCGATGCGGCGAAGGCCGGCCAGGCCGCAGGAACATCGGAGAAACAGATTCAGCAGCATCACAGAAGAGTTCAAACCGGGAAGGTGTCGACACTCTTTCCCCGACGCTGCTTCGCGGTTTGCGCAACCGTGAAGCACCCGCGTTCGATTCTGTGGGGGCGCAGGGCATGCAGCGAAAGGGCTGCACGCGCAACAGATTGCTAAGGACGGCGTTTCGACCGTCCGATGCCTCTGTGGATCGCTGGGGCCGAGAGGGCGTCAGACGTTTTCCGAGCGGTACTTCCAGACCGCGTCGTTCACCGCGCGTTCGGACGCCAGTTGCTTCTTTCCGCAGGCGCTGCATTGGTAGAAGCGCAGGCTCGAGAAGAGTCGCATCCATGGCCGGCGCTCGATGCGTGCGAGATGCCTGAGGCCGCAAGAACAGCGGGAAAAGTAATTCAGCATCGGAAAAGGGTCCAGGGGTGAGGGTTCTGTTGCGACGTCCATCCCTGACTCAGCTCTTCGGCTTTGTAAACGCGATTCCGCTTACTTTGTAAACACGATCACGATTGGCTTGATTCTGCGTGAGCGCCGAGGGCCTCGCGGGTAGTTCCTTAAGAAAAAGGTTGTCTTGACGGTGTAACAACAAGGCAGCGGCGTTGCCCGATGTACGGAAAGCCGTGGGTCGTGCTACGAAACGTCTAAAGGGCGGTGAGATTCGCGGCGATCACGAGCGGCTCGGAAAAGAAAAAAGCCTGCAACGACTTTCATCGTTGCAGGCTTTCACTTTTCTTTTGGTCGGGGCGAAAGGATTCGAACCTTCGACCCTCTGGTCCCAAACCAGATGCGCTACCAGGCTGCGCTACACCCCGCCAAGCCTTCCATTCTAGCCCGAATAAGAGGCCGCTCAGCGCTTCTCGTACTGTGTCTTGCCAAAAAGGATCTCGCGCGCCTTGTCATCGGTGATGGGACGGCGCAGGTCGGCCAGCACTTTCACGCCGCGCTGCACGGCGGGGCGTGCTGCGATGCCGTCGAACCAGGCCTTCAGGTGCGGGTAGTCGGTGAGGGTGATGCCCTGGTTCTCCCAGCTGCGCAGCCACGGGAAGATGGCGATGTCGGCAATCGAATAGCTCGTGCCGGCGATGAACTTGTGCTTGGACAGCTGTCGGTCGATCACGCCGTACAGGCGCCGGGCCTCGTTGGTGTAGCGGTCGACGGCATAGGCGATCTTCTCGGGCGCGTAGATGCGGAAGTGGTGCGCCTGGCCGAGCATCGGACCGACGCCGCCCATCTGGAACATGAGCCACTGCAGCACGTCGTAGCGTTCGCGGTCGCCCGTGGGCAGGAACTTGCCGGTCTTGCCCGCGAGGTACACGAGGATGGCGCCCGATTCGAACAGCGAGATCGGCTGGCCGTCCGGTCCGTCGGGGTCGGTGATGGCGGGGATCTTGTTGTTCGGGCTGATCTTCAGGAACTCGGGTGCGAACTGGTCGCCGGTGCCGATGTTCACCGGGTGCGCGTGGTACGGCAGGCCGCACTCCTCGAGCATGATGTGAATCTTGTGGCCGTTCGGCGTGGGCCAGGAATAGACCTCGATGGGCGATGCAGGCATGTCGCGGGCTCCGGAGTGAGAGGGTTGTGACGGGAGAACGGCAGCATATACACGCCCCTGCGGTCGCGTGCGGGTGCGGGCATTAGCCGCACGGTCGACCGCTTACCCCACCTGCCGCTCGTGCGCGTTGCACCACATCCAATGCTCGCCGGGCTCGATCGACTGGATCACCGGATGCCCTTCGGCCCGCGCATGCTTCGTGGCATGGCGGTTCTTCGACGAGTCGCAGCAGCCGACGTGGCCGCAGTGCACGCACAGGCGCAAGTGCACCCAGGTGTCGCCGGTCTTCAGGCAGTCTTCGCAGCCGCGGGGTGTGTGCGGTGGCGCGACATCGGCAGGAACGTGTTCGCAAGCTTGGATGGGCATGGGTGTCTCAGGACAAAAAGAAAGATTCAAGCCACGGCCGAGGCCGACGACAGATGCTGGTGAATGAGCGCCACCACCGCGGCGCCTTCGCCGATCGCGCCGCCCACGCGCTTGACCGAGCCCGAGCGCACATCGCCCACCGCGAACACGCCCGACACGCTCGATTCGAGCGCCGTGGCCGGGCGCGCCGGAAAGCCGCTGCTGGCGGCCGCTCCGGTCAGCACGAAACCGTGCTTGTCGACCGACACGCCGCAGCCGTCGAGCCACGACGTCTCGGGCTCCGCGCCGACGAACAGGAAGATGTTGCGCGCCGGGCAGTCGTGCTCCTGGCCCGAGGTGTGGCAGCGCCAGGTGGCGCCGGTCAGGCCCTCTTCGGGCGCGCCGTGCAGCCGCACGAGCTCGGTGTGCGGCTGCAGCGAGATGTTGGGCGTGGCCTCGATGCGGTCGATGAGGTAGCGCGACATGCTGGCCGCCAGCGACGGCCCGCGCACCAGCACGTTGACCTTGGCCGCATGGCGCGACAGGAACACCGCCGCCTGGCCCGCCGAGTTGCCGCCGCCCACCAGCGCCACTTCCTGCTGCGCGCAGATCTTGGCTTCGATCGCCGAGGCCCAGTACCAGATGCCGCGGCCTTCGAATTCGGCCAGGCGCGGCACGCCGGGGCGGCGGTAGCGCGCGCCGCTCGCAATGACCACCGTGCGCGCGCTGATCGTGCGGCCGTCGGTGAGCTTCAGCGCCAGGCTCTCCCGCGCGTTCTCACGCGAGCAGTCGAGCGCCGCCACCTGCGCCGGGATCAGCATCTCGACGCCGAACTTCTGCGCCTGCACGAACGCGCGGCCCGCCAGCGCCTGCCCCGAGATGCCGGTCGGAAAGCCCAGGTAGTTCTCGATGCGCGCGCTGGCGCCAGCCTGGCCGCCGAAGGCGCGGCAGTCGAGCACGATCACGCGCAGCCCTTCGGAGGCCGCATACACCGCGGTCGCGAGGCCCGCCGGCCCGGCGCCGACCACGGCCACGTCGTAGAGCTCGTCGCGCGCCGCGGTGTCGACCATGCCGAGGCAGCGCGCCAGGCCTTCGTCGCTCGGGTTGACCAGCACCGAGCCGTCGGGGCAGACGGCCAGCAGCTGGTCGGGGCCGTATTGGGCGAGCAGGGCGGCGGCATCGGCGTCGGCGGCTGCATCGACCAGGTGATAGGGGTGGCCGTTGCGGCGCAGGAAGTTCTCCAGCCGCGCCATCTCGGGCGAGTCCGGCCGGCCGATCAGCACCGGCCCGGCGGCGCCCGATTCGATCAGCGCCACGCGCCGCAGGATCAGCGCGCGGGTGATGCGCTCGCCCAGGTCGGCCTCGGCCACCAGCAGCGCGCGCAGGCGGTCCGGCGGCACGACCAGCGCCTCGACTTCTTCGTCGGCATGCCCGTCGACCAGGGCAGGGCGCCCGCTCAGCTGGCCGACCTCGGCGAGGAATTCGCCCGGCCCCTGGCGCGCGATCGGCACCACGTGGCCCAGGCCGTCGCGCTGCGTGACGGCGACCACGCCCTTGAGCAGCACGAACATGCCGGCGCCGGTCTCGCCGGCGGTGAACAGGCGCTCGCCGCGCGCGAAGCGCTGCACGCTGCCGAAGCTGGCAATGCGTGCCATCTCGGCGTCACTGAGGACAGGGAAAGTCTGGTGCAGGCGGCTGTTGGCGCCTGGTGCGTCGGTGGCCATGGGGTCGAACTCCGTGTCGCGAATGCCCCGCATTAGACGCCGAAGCGGCGCCAAAGCGACGCTGGCGCGCGATGTAACAACGTCATGTGTCTGCCACGCCGCTGACATGCCGGTTTCATTGCGCGTGTCCAGACTCGGTCAGCAGAAAGGGATTTCCCATGAAAGAACTGCCGAACCCGACGTTTCCGCTCTCGCAGCTCGGACTGCGCGCAGCCTTGTGGCCCGCACCCGCGGCCGGAACCCCCGCCGTTGCTGCCGCCGCCGCCACCGTCGCCGCACTGGCCACCCGCACGGCGGTGCCCGAGGCGCCGCTGGCCGTCATCGTGCCGCCGGTGGTCGAAGCCAAGCCGGGCATCATGGTGAGCTGGGCGCGTCATCTGGATGACGTGCGCGCCGCGCAACGCCTGCGTCACGACGTGTTCGTCGGCGAGATGGGCGCACGCCTGACCACGCCGCTGGCCGGCCACGACATCGACCTGTTCGACGACTTCTGCGAACACCTGCTGGTGCGCGACGAGCTCACCGGCCAGGTCATCGGCACCTACCGCGTGCTGACCCCCGCGCAGGCGCGCCGCGTCGGCAGCACCTACAGCGACACCGAATTCGACCTGACCCGCCTGCGCGACCTGCGCGAGCGCATGGTCGAGCTGGGCCGCAGCTGCGTGCACGCCGAGCACCGCCAGGGCGGCGTGATCCTCGCGCTATGGGGCGCGCTGGCCGGCTTCATGCACCGCAACAAGCTCGACACCATGATCGGCTGCGCGAGCATTCCGATGTCGCACAACGGCGTGACCAGCGGCGACGCGGCCGCCAGCATCTGGCGCCAGCTCTCGGCCAGCCACCTGGCGCCGATCCAGTACCAGGTGCAGCCGCGTCTGCCGCTGCCGGTCGAACGGCTCGACAGTGCACTCGACGTGGAACCGCCTGCGCTCATCAAGGGCTACCTGCGCCTGGGCGCCAAGGTGCTCGGCGCGCCGGCCTGGGACCCGGACTTCAACACCGCCGACCTGCCGATGCTGATGCGCATCGACGACCTGCCGGCGCGCTACCGCAAGCACTTCCTCGGCGCATGAAGCCGGCGGCCATCCGGCCCGACGCCGGGCCGCACGCTGCTTCGCCGTCGCCGAATGTGTCTGGTTCGCTCTCTGTGGGGCAGGGCGCGTCACGCGAATGTCATGGAACTGTCACGGACGAAGTTGACACTGTCATATTTCAGCCGTCGTGTTCTCCCGTGCCGCTTGCTCCAGAATCAGTGCCCATGCCCTCCCTCTCCGCTGACCCGTCGCGCGCCGGCGAAGCGTCTTCGTTCGCGTTGCTGGACCGCGACCACAGCATCCTCTCGTTCAACGAGCGCGTGCTCGACTGGGCCCACCGGCCCGAAGTGCCGCTGATCGAACGGCTGCGCTACCTGTGCATCGTGTCGTCGAACCTCGACGAGTTCTTCGAAGTCCGTGCCGCGCCGCACCTGAGCGCGGGCAGCGCCGGCGATCGCAAGGGCACCTACACGGTCGAGTCTTTCGAACGCCTGTCCGAAGCGGCCCATGCGCTCGTGGCGCGCCAGTACGCGCTGTACAACGACGAGCTGATGCCGACCTTTGCCACGCACGGCATCCATATCGTGTCGCACGGCGAACGCAACCCGGCCCAGCGCAAGTGGGTCAGCGAGTATTTCGAGCGCGAAGTGCGCCCGCTGCTGATCCCCGTGGGGCTCGACCCGGCGCATCCGTTCCCGCAGGTGGCGAACAAGTCGCTGAACTTCATCGTGCGCCTGGGCGGCAAGGACGCCTTCGGTCGCGAGAACCCGATCCAGATCGTCAAGCTGCCGCGCGTGCTGCCGCGCCTGATCAAGATGCCGGCCAAGGTGTCGGACGGCAAGACGTTGTTCGTGGCGCTGTCGAGCGTGGTGCGCGCGCACCTGGCCAGCATGTTCCCGGGCCGCGAGGTGGGCGACTTCTCGCAGTTCCGCGTCACGCGCCACTCCGACCTCGCGGTCGACGAGGAAGACGTCAAGAACCTGCGCACCGCGCTGCGCCAGGGCCTGCAGCACCGCCACTACGGCCAGGCCGTGCGGTTGGAGGTGTCGGCCAGCTGCGCCGAATCGCTCGCGAGCTTCCTGCTGGCGCAGTTCAACCTGCCGCCGCAGGCGCTGTACCGCGTGCACGGGCCGGTGAACCTGGCGCGGCTCACGCAGCTCATCGACCTGATTGGCGAGCCGCAGCTGCGCTTTCCTCCGTACGCGCCGTCGTTCCCCGTCACGCTGTCGCCCGCCCAGTCGTTCTTCGAGCGGCTGCAGCGCGGCGACGTGCTGATCCACCAGCCCTTCGAGAGTTTCGACGGCGTGCTCGCGTTCCTGCGCGAGTCGGTGCTCGACCCGCAGGTGCTGGCCATCAAGCAGACCATCTACCGCACCGGCGCCGACTCCGAGCTCATGGACCTGCTGCGCGAAGCCGTGCGCCGCGGCAAGGAAGTGACGGTGGTGGTCGAGCTGAAGGCACGCTTCGACGAAGAGGCCAACATCAACTGGGCCGAAATGCTCGAGTCGATCGGCGCGCAGGTGGTGTACGGCGTGGTGGGCCTGAAGACCCACGCCAAGATGCTGCTGGTGACGCGCCGCGAGGGCAAGCAACTGCGCCGCTACGGCCACCTGTCCACCGGCAACTACAATCCGCGCACGGCGCGGCTGTACACCGACATCAGCCACCTCACGGCCGACCCGGCGCTCACCGCCGACATGGAGGCCGTGTTCGTCCACATGGCCAGCCAGAGCCGCCTGCCCAAGCTCAACCGCATGTGGCTGGCGCCCTTCGACCTGCACAAGAATCTGGTCGCGCGCATCGATGCGCTCGGGCAGGCCGCCGCCAGCGGCGAGCCCACGCGCATCGTCGCCAAGATGAACGCGTTGACCGACGAGGAGATCATCGGCGCGCTCATCCGCGCGGGGCAGAAGGGCGTGAAGATCGACCTCATCGTGCGCGGCGCCTGCACGCTGCCGGCGCAGGTGCCGGGGCTCACCGACAACGTGCGCGTGCGCTCGGTGATCGGTCGCTTCCTCGAGCATTCGCGGGTGTTCTATTTCCGCCATGGCGAGGACGAGTCGCTGTACCTGTCGAGCGCCGACTGGATGAACCGCAACATGATGCGGCGCATCGAGCTGGCCTGGCCCGTGACCGACCCCACCCTGCGCCAGCGCCTCATCGACGAGTGCCTGGTGGCTTACCTGCACGATGGGCGCGACGCCTGGGACCTGGGCGGCGACGGCATCTACCGGCGTGTCGACCATGACACCCACCCCGGCGAGGCGGGTGCGTCCCCCGCGATCGAAGCGCATGGCGCCCAGGCCGCCTTGATGGGCCGCTATGCATCACGAGGAAACCACCGTGATGCGTCCGGCAATTGAAATTGAAGAAGAAGTTCGAAAGACGATGAGCATGGACTTGATCTTCTGGCGTCACGCCGAAGCCGAGGACTGGACCGAAGGGTGTGACGACATGCAGCGCTCGCTCACCCCGCGCGGCGAAAAGCAGGCCAAGCGCATGGCCACCTGGCTCGACCGGCAGCTGCCCGACGGCACGCGCATCGTGTGCAGCCCGGCGCGCCGCTGCGAGCAGACCGCGCTGGCCCTGGGCCGCAAGTACAAGCTGCGCTCCGAGCTGTCGCCCGACACCACCCCCGACGCACTGCTGGCCGCCACGGGCTGGCCCAACGGCAAGTCGGTGGTGCTGGTGATCGGCCACCAGCCCTCGCTGGGCCAGGCCATCTCGATGCTGCTCGGCCTGAAGCAGGACAGCTGCCCGGTGCGCAAGGGCTCGCTGTGGTGGATCCGCACCCGCGAGCGCGACGGCGACGTGCAGACCGTCGTGGTGACGGTGCAGGCGCCCGAGCTTCTCTAGCTGCCAAAGCCGTCCTTCGCGGACACCCCTGCCTGACGCTGGCGGACAGGCGCTTTGTCACGGTCGCGGGCAGAGCTGGCAGGGCGCTTGTCTCCCGGAAAAAGGGGCGAAGCACTCATGCGCGCGCGCGGCGCAATTTCTACAGTGTGACTCCACGGCAGCGTGCTTTTGACGCCGATGCGGGAAAGAAGCGGTGCCGGTCGACCACATCACTGGGGAAGACGCATGAAACCGCTCAACACACTGCCAGGAAGCTTCTTGAACATGCTGCGTGCAGACGCGGACGTGCGGTTGAAGGCGCTGTTTTTTCTGCTTGTTGCCGCAGCCCTGCTGTCGGGGTGTGCGACGAACACCGCCGCGCCTGTGCCACCGACCCGTCACGATGTCGCCCGATCGATCGAGAAGGTCGAGCTCATCTACAACCAGGAAGACCAACTGATCGTCACGGATGGCGGCGGGTCGGGGCTGACGGGCTTCGCAGGGTTTCTGGGACCCCTCGCTGCACTGGTGGCCATCTCCGTCGATACCAACAGCCGACTGACGATGGCTGCCCGGACCGACCAGCGCAGCAAGGAGTTCACGGCCGCAGTGAAGAACAGCGGAGTGACCATGGGGCTGAACAGGCAGTTCGCAGAGCGACTGGCGGCGCGCCTGCGGGACAGTGGCCGCGAGGTGAAGCTGACGCCTTTCTTCCGCGCGACCGGAGAGCATGCGCAGATGCAGGTGCAGGAACTCCAGCCGACGCCCGGCTACAGCACATTGATCTTGCGGATCACGACGTCCTATGGCGCGGCCGATGCGACGTCGAGCTTCAAGCCGTACGTCTGGGTGGAGCAGTTGCTCAGGGACGAGAAGCAGTCCGTCGTGGGCCAGACGTTGCAGGTCGCCGACGTGAGCGAGCCGACCTATCTCCTGTACGACGGCCTGCTCAAGGACACTGCAGGCGCTCGCGAAGGGTTGAAGCGCGGGCTCGACCAGATCGTGCAGCCGGCCTATGTCAGCCTGTTCGGGGAAGACGAGCCGCGCAAGGCCAGCGCTGCGGCAGTCACGCAGACGGCCGGCATCGACACGAAGTGAAACGGCTCAGGCGCCGCTGAGTTCCACGCGCCAGTTGCCGGTCTTTTGCCAGGCCAGCACTTCCTCGCGCAGGAGGTGCGCCGACTGCGGATACATCTCGGCCCAGTCGGGCGCGCAGGCGATCGTGAAGGCCCTGGCACCGAGTGCCGCGAGGTTCAGCGCCTGCGGCTCGGGGTCGCGGCGCGCGTGGCACAGGATCACCGCCAGGCGCAGCGCCAGCAGCTGCATCACGAAGGTCTCGTCGTCCAGCGAGGCTTCGAGCTTGCGCAGCTTGCCGCGCTGACCCAGCACCAGCTGGCCGAGGGCGTGCAGTTCGTTCACTGCGAAGCCGGGTGCGTCGGTGTTGTCGAGGATGTAGGCGCCGTGCTTGTGGTAGTCGCTGTGCGAGACCAGTGCGCCGATTTCGTGCAACTGCGCGGCCCAGCCGAGCTTGCGCAGTGCGCGGCCGGCGCGGCTGGAGGTGCTGCCGCCGCGTGCGGCGGGGGCGAGTTGCACGAACAGCGCGGCGGCGGTGTCGCTCACGCGCTTGGCCTGCGCCGGATCGACCGCGAAGCGGGTGGCGAGCCGGGTCACCGTGGCGCTGCGCATGTCGGCCACGCTCTCGTCGCGTTCGAGCAACTCGTAGAGCACGCCGTGGCGCAGGGCGCCCTGGGCGACTTTCATTTCCTGGATGTCGAGCAGGTCGAACACCGCGCGCAGCACGCTCAGGCCGCCGCCGATCACGGCCTTGCGGTCTTCGCGCATGCCGTCGATGCGCAGCTTGTCGATGCTGCCGGCCTTGAGCAGGCGATCGAGCAGCCAGTCGAGGCCCTCGCGCGTGACCAGGCCAGCCTCGCCGCCGGCCGCGGCGAGCACGTCGCCCACCGCGCCGATGGTGCCGGAGGCGCCGTAGGCCACGTCCCACTGGTCGCGCGTGTAGCTGGAGAGCGCGTCGTCCAGCACGGCCTTGGCCGCGACTTCGGCGGCGCGGAAGGCGGGGGCGGTGAACTGGCCTTCGCCGAAATGCTTCATCGACCAGGCGACGCTGCCCACGCGGTACGACTCCATGCGCTCGGCCTCGAGGGCGTGGCCGATGATCATTTCGGTGGAGCGCCCGCCGATGTCGATGACGAGGCGGCGTTCCTGGTCGGAGGCGTCGGTGTGCGGCAGGTGGTGCGCTACGCCCTGGTAGATCAGGCGGGCTTCTTCCCGGCCGGGGATCACGTCGATGCCGAAGCCCAGGATGGTGCGCGCGCGCAACAGGAACTCTTCGCGGTTGCGCGCTTCGCGCAGGGTCTGCGTGGCCACGGCGCGCACCTGCGAGCGCTTGAAGCCGGCCAGCCGTTCGCCGAAGCGGGCGAGGGCGTCCCAGCCGCGCTGCATGGCTTCGGTCGTGAGGTTGCGGGCGCTGTCCAGGCCGTTGCCCTGGCGCACGGTTTCCTTGAGGTACTCGGTGCGGTGGATCTGTCCGTGGTCGACCTGGCCGATTTCCAGCCTGAAGCTGTTCGAGCCGAGATCGACCGCTGCGAGGCGGGTGCCGTTTTGCATTTTTTAGTGAAGAGGGCGGTTCTCTGATCGTAGCGCCGTGACAGCAGGCGCCGCCTCCCTGGATCGCGTCACGGCGAGGGCTGGAGGTTAGGCGGGGTGAATGACGGTTGTGTGACAGCGTCACACACGACAGGGGTGGCGCAGCGGCATTTTCCCTCGACAGAAGGGGTGTCACATCGATGTCACAAAAGCTTTTTAGAGTCCGTTCGAGCCCCCAAAGGGACTACTTCTTACTTCTCAAGGAAGCTTTATGAAAACGACGTTCAAATTTGCAACCGCCGGCCTCGTGACCGCGCTGTTCTCCATTTCCGCCTTCGCACAAGACGTGACCGGCGCCGGCGCCAGCTTCCCCGCACCGCTGTACGCCAAGTGGGCCTCCGACTTCAACAAGGCCACCGGCGTCAAGATCAACTACCAGTCGGTCGGCTCGGGTGCCGGCCTGAAGCAGATCGAAGCCAAGACCGTCGATTTCGGCGCTTCGGACGCTCCCCTGAAGGACGACGAGCTGCAAGCCAAGGGCCTGATGCAGTTCCCCACCGTCATCGGCGGCGTGATCCCCGTGGTGAACATCCCCGGCATCAAGCCGGGCGAGCTGAAGCTCAACGGCCAGGTGCTGGGCGACATCTACCTGGGCAAGATCACCAAGTGGAACGACCCCGCGATCAAGGCTCTGAACGCTTCGCTGGCCCTGCCTGACGCCGCCATCGCCCCGGTTCGTCGCGCCGACGGTTCGGGCACCAGCTTCCTGTTCACCAACTACCTGAGCAAGGTCAACGCCGAGTGGAAGTCGAAGGTCGGCGAAGGCACGGCCGTGAACTGGCCCACCGGCGCGGGTGGCAAGGGCAACGAAGGCGTCGCCGCTTTCGTGAACCGCCTGCCCAACTCGATCGGCTACGTCGAGTACGCCTACGTCAAGCAGAACAAGATGACCTACGCCCAGCTGCAGAACGCCGCCGGCACGTTCGTCTCGCCCGACGACAGCGCCTTCAAGGCCGCCGCCGCCGGTGCCGACTGGAACAAGAGCTTCTACCAGGTGCTGACCAACCAGGCCGGCAAGGATTCGTGGCCCATCACCGGCGCCACCTTCATCCTGATGCACAAGGTGCAGGACAAGCCCGCCAGCGCCACCACCGTGCTGAAGTTCTTCGACTGGGCCTACAAGGGCGGCGACAAGACGGCCGACGAGCTGGACTACGTGCCGATGCCCGACGCCGTGAAGGCCACCATTGCCAAGGCATGGGGTGAAGTGAAGGACGCATCGGGCAAGCCGGTCGCGTTCAAGTAAGAAGCAACCCTTCATCCACCCTCCAGGACGGCGCGCCCATGAGCAACTCTTCGCTCCAGGACGCGCCGCTTTCGTCTTTGCCGGAGCGACCCGTGTCATCCACCTTCCCCGCTGCTGCCGCCTCCCTCGACCTCGCGGCCGAGCGCGCGCGCACCTCCGCCGCTCCTCCGCCGCCCGTCAAGGCGGCCCGTTCCGGCCCTATGGCCGACCGCCTCTTCGGCTGGGCCGCCAAGGGCGCCGCGCTGCTGACGCTCGCGATGCTGATCGGCATCCTGCTGTCGCTCGTCGCCGGCGCCTGGCCCGCCATTTCGAAGTACGGCCTCGGCTTCCTCACGAGCAGCGTGTGGGACCCGGTGAAGGACGAGTACGGCGGCCTCGTGATGATCTACGGCACGCTGGCCACCTCGTTCATCGCACTGGTGATTGCCGTGCCGGTGAGCTTCGGCATCGCGCTGTTCCTGACCGAACTCTCGCCCAACTGGCTCAAGCGCCCGCTGGGCACTGCCATCGAACTGCTGGCTGCCGTGCCGTCGATCGTGTACGGCATGTGGGGCCTGCTCGTCTTCGGCCCCATTCTTTCCACCTGGGTGCAGCAGCCGCTGCAAAAGCTGCTGGCCGGCGTGCCGTACCTCGGTGCCCTGGTGTCCGGCCCGCCCGTGGGCATCGGCATTCTGTCGGCCGGCATCATCCTGGCGATCATGATCATTCCGTTCATCGCCTCGGTAATGCGCGACGTGTTCGAAGTGACGCCTGCGCTGCTCAAGGAGTCGGCCTATGGCCTGGGCTCCACCACCTGGGAAGTCGTCTCCAAGGTCGTGCTGCCCTACACCAAGGCCGGCGTGATCGGCGGCATCATGCTCGGCCTGGGCCGCGCACTGGGCGAGACCATGGCCGTCACGTTCGTGATCGGCAACATGAACCAGCTCAACTCCCTGTCGGTGTTCGAGGCTGCCAACAGCATCACCTCGGCACTGGCCAATGAATTCGCCGAAGCCGGCGCGGGCCTGCACCAGGCCGCGCTGATGTACCTCGGCCTCGTGCTGTTCTTCATCACCTTCGTCGTGCTGTCGCTCTCAAAGATGCTGCTGGCCCAGATGAAGAAGAGCGAAGGAACCAAGTCGTGAGCACCGCGCAAAACCTGATCAACGCCAAGACCCTGGCAGAGACGCGCCAGGCGAAGTTCGCCGCGCGCAATCGCGTCAACAAGATCGCGCTCACGCTGTCGCTCGCCGCGATGGCGTTCGGCGTGTTCTGGCTCGTGTGGATCCTCTGGGAAACGCTGCGCCAGGGCGTGGGCGGCCTGGCGCTCGCCACCTTCACCGAGATGACGCCGCCGCCGAACGAGGCGGGCGGCATCGCCAACGCCATCTTCGGTTCGTTCGTGATGGTGATGCTGGCGACCTTCGTGGGCACGCCCATCGGCATCATGGCCGGCATCTACCTGGCCGAGTACAACCCCAAGGGCCTGCTGGCCTCGATCACGCGCTTCGTCAACGACATCCTGCTGTCGGCGCCGTCGATCGTGATCGGCCTGTTCGTCTACGCCGTGGTGGTGGCCTACTTCAAGACCTTCTCGGGCCTGGCCGGCGCGCTGTCGCTGGCGCTCATCGTGATTCCGGTGGTGATCCGCACCACCGAGAACATGCTGCAGCTGGTGCCGCCGGGCCTGCGTGAAGCGGCCTACGCACTGGGCACGCCGAAGTGGAAGGTCATCCTGAGCATCACGCTGCGCGCCGCGCGCGCGGGTGTGGTCACGGGCGTGCTGCTGGCCGTGGCCCGCATCGCCGGCGAAACCGCGCCGCTGCTCTTCACCGCGCTGAACAACCAGTTCTGGACCGCCGACGTGAGCCAGCCGATGGCCAGCCTGCCGGTCACGATCTTCAAGTTCGCCATGAGCCCGTACGAGAACTGGCAACAACTGGCCTGGGCCGGTGTGTTCCTGATCACCGTCGCCGTGCTTGCCCTCAACATCCTGGCGCGCGTGCTGACGCGCAACAAACACTAAATCAAGAAGGCGCCAACATGCCAAACACCGTCGCACAACAACAACCGTCGCGCTCGAAGATCTCGGTCAAGGACCTGAACTTCTACTACGGCAAGTTCCACGCGCTCAAGGGCATCAACCTCGAGATCCCCGAGAACAAGGTCACGGCCTTCATCGGCCCGTCGGGCTGCGGCAAGTCGACCTTGCTGCGCACCTTCAACCGCATGTTCGAGCTGTACCCCGAGCAGCGCGCCGAAGGCACCATTGCGCTGGACGGCGAGAACCTGCTCACGTCCAAGCAGGACGTGGCGCTGATCCGCGCCAAGGTCGGCATGGTGTTCCAGAAACCCACGCCGTTCCCGATGTCGATCTACGACAACATCGCCTTCGGCGTGAAGCTGTTCGAAAATCTGTCGGCCAGCGAAATGGACGACCGCGTCGAGTGGGCCCTGAAGAAGGCCGCGCTATGGACCGAAGTGCGCGACAAGCTGCAGCAAAGCGGCTCGGGCCTGTCCGGCGGCCAGCAGCAGCGCCTGTGCATTGCGCGCGGCATCGCGATCAAGCCCGAAGTGCTGCTGCTCGACGAACCCTGCTCCGCACTCGACCCAATCTCGACCGCGAAGATCGAAGAGTTGATCGCCGAGCTGAAAAACGAGTACACCGTGGTCATCGTGACCCACAACATGCAGCAGGCCGCCCGCTGCAGCGACTACACCGCCTACATGTACCTCGGCGACCTGATCGAGTTCGGTGCCACCGAACAGATGTTCTTCAAGCCGCAGCGCAAGGAGACCGAGGACTACATCACCGGCCGCTTCGGTTGAAGTCAAAGGAAACACCATGACCGAGAAACACCTTTCCAGCCAGTTCGACAGCGAACTCAACGGCGTCTCGTCGCGCGTGATGGAGCTCGGCGGCATGGTCGAGTCGCAGATCCACCAGGCCGTGTACGCCCTGCTGCAGTTCGACGCCGAAGCCGCCGACCGCGTGATGGAGACCGAGCACCGCGTCAACGCGATGGAGATCGAGATCGACCGCGAGCTGTCGTCGATCATCGCCCGTCGCCAGCCCACGGCACGCGACCTGCGCCTCTTGATCGCCATCAGCAAGACCACCGCCAACCTGGAGCGCGTGGGCGACGAGGCCAACAAGATCGCGCGCATGGTCAAGTCGATCATCGAGAGCGGATCGGCCCGCCAGCTGCCCACCACCGAGCTGCGCATTGCCGCCGACCTGGCCTCGAACCTGCTGCGCACCGCGCTGGACGCCTTCGCGCGCCTGGACACGGCCGCCGCGCTGTCGATCCTCAAGGACGACGACCTCATCGACAAGGAGTTCGACGGCTTCGTGCGCAAGCTGGTCACCTACATGATGGAAGACCCGCGCACCATCTCCGCCAGCCTGGACCTGCTGTTCCTGGCCAAGGCCATCGAACGCATCGGCGACCACGCCAAGAACATCGCCGAGTTCATCATCTACATCGTCAAGGGCGCCGATGTGCGGCACACTTCGATGGAGGAAATCGAGTCGGCATTGCAGTGACGACCGTCGCCGCAAAGACTCCCAAGAACGCATGAAGAAACCAAGAGTCCTGATCGTCGAAGACGAATCCTCGATCGCCGAGCTGATCGCCGTCAACCTGCGCCACAACGGCTTCGAGCCGATCTGGTCCGAAGACGGTGCCGCCGCCCAGCGTGAAATCGACGCCTTCCTGCCGGACCTGATCCTGCTCGACTGGATGCTGCCGGGCCAGAGCGGCCTGCAGCTCGCGCGCCAGTGGCGCAAAGACCCGCGCACCAAGGCCATTCCGATCCTGATGCTCACGGCGCGCGGCGACGAGCCCGACAAGGTCGCCGGCCTCGATGCCGGGGCCGACGACTACATCACCAAGCCGTTCTCCACCCAGGAAATGCTGGCGCGCATCCGTGCCGTGCTGCGCCGCCGCGCCCCCGAGGTGGTGACCGAGCGCGTCGAGATCGGCGAACTGGCCCTCGACACCTCCACCCACCGCGTGACGTGGCAGGGCGGGGCGCTGAAGGTCGGCCCGACCGAGTTCAAGCTGCTGGCCTACCTGATGCAGCATGCCGAGCGCGTGCACAGCCGCGCACAGCTGCTGGACAAGGTGTGGGGCGACCACGTCTACATCGAGGAACGCACGGTCGACGTGCACGTCAAGCGCCTGCGTGAGTCGCTGGGCGTGGCCGCGCCGATGGTGGAAACCGTTCGCGGAGCGGGTTACCGGCTGACGGCCCAAGTCACGGTGTGAGCAGCGCCGTGAGCCTCGGCGGCGGGCGCGGATAATCGCCCGCCATGCCTTTTCGTATTGCTACTTTTTTAATAGCGTCCCTCGCAATTGCGGCGGGCGCTGTCGGCCTTTTTGGCTGGAAGTACGGCTGGCTGGGCGCATGGCTGGGCGCGGTGCTCTGGCTGGGCTTCGATGCCTGGCGCGCCGAACGCCTGCTGCGCGTGCTGCGCAACGACGCGGCCGGGCTGCCGTCGCGCGGTCCGGGCGTGTGGGGCGAGCTCTCGGAGCGCATCCGCAAGCTGCTGCGCGAGCGTGAACAACAGACCCGGCAGGCCGAAGACCGGCTGCAGGAGTTCCTGGCCGCGATCCAGGCTTCGCCCAACGGCGTGGTGCTGCTCGACGAGCAGGGCCGCATCGAGTGGTGCAACCAGACAGCGGCGGGGCAGTTCGGCATCGATGCCGAGCGCGACCTGCTGCAGCACCTGGCGAACCTCGTGCGCGATCCGGCGTTCGTGGCCTACCTCGCGTCGTGGAACTATAGCCGCGATGTCGTCATTGACGCGCCCGGCCTCGTGCATGCACAGCATCGCGGCCATCCGGTGCGGCTGTCGGTGCAGGTGCATCCCTACGCCGGCAACCGGCGCATGCTGCTCACGCGCGACATCACGGCGCTGGAGCAGGCCGAGGCGATGCGGCGCGACTTCGTGGCCAACGTGTCGCACGAGATCCGCACGCCGCTCACGGTGCTGGCGGGCTTTGTCGAGACGCTGCAGAACCTGCCGCTGGATGCCGACGAGCGCACGCGCTACCTGTCGCTGATGGGGCAGCAGTCGCACCGCATGGAAACGCTGGTGAACGACCTGCTGACGCTGTCGCGGCTGGAAGGCAGCGCGGCGCCATCAGGCAACCAGTGGGTGCGCATGCGCGCGCTGCTGGCGCAGTGCGAAGACGAGGGGCGTGGCCTGTCGGGCCGGCTCACGCCGCAGGGGCACCGGCTCACGTTCACGTCGGAGGCCGAGTCCGAGCTGTCGGGCGCGCCGACCGAACTGCAGAGCGCGATGTCGAACCTCGTGAGCAACGCCATCCGCTACACGCCGGGTGGCGGCGAGGTGGTCGTGACCTGGCGGGTGCTGCCCGACGGGCGCGGCGAGTACGCCGTGCGCGACACCGGCCCGGGCATTGCCGCCGAACATATTCCGCGGCTCACCGAGCGCTTCTATCGCATCGACCGCAGCCGCTCGCGCGAGACCGGCGGCACGGGTCTGGGGCTGGCGATCGTGAAGCACATCGCGCAGCGCCACGGCACCGAACTGCGCATCGAAAGCACCGTGGGCAAGGGCAGCCGCTTCGCGCTGCTGTTCCCGGCGACGCGCGTGCGCGAAGCGCGCGTGATGAGCAAGTAAGCGAGCCGCGTGGCCCTCAGCGGGCGCGCGCCTTCATCGTCCAGCGCAGCAGCGCGACGAACAACAGCGCGGTGAGCGCCAGCGCCGCGGCGCTCATGAGCCAGAAAGCCAGCGGCGACTGCATGGCCGGCCACGGCCCCAGGCCGCGGTAGGCCAGCAGGTAGCTGCCACCCAGCCCCATGCCCCAGAGCATCGCGCAGTAGATGACCAGCGGCGCCAGCGTCACGCGGTAGCAGCGCAGCACGAAGACGCACAGCGTCTGGAACGCATCGGCGATGTGATACAGCGCCACCGTGGTCAGCAGTGCCGCTGCCATCGCGATCACGGCCGGGTTGTCGGAGTACACGTTGGCGAGCTGCGTGCGGAACACGGCCATCGCGCCGGCATAGAGCAGCGCGAACAGGGCGGTGAGCTCGAAGCCCAGCCGACAGGCATGGCGCGCCCGGGCGCTGTCGCCGGCACCGAGCCAGAAGCTCACGCGCGCGCTGGTCGCGATGGCGAGCGACAGCGGCGTCATGTAGGCCACGGCCAGCAGGTTCGAGGCGATCTGGTGCGCGGCCGCTGCAGCGGTGCCCAGGCGCGCGATGAAGAGCGCCATCAGCGTGAACGAGGTCACTTCCACCAGCACCGCGAGGCCGCCGGGCACGCCCAGCCGCGCGAACAGGCGGATCTGGCGCCAGTCGGGCGCCTCGATGCGTTCCCACAGCTGGTAGCCGCGGTAGAACGCGCCGTGGCGCAGCAGCCAGACCGCGCAGCCGAGCATGGCCCAGTTCACGCACAGCGTGGCCCAGGCGCAGCCCACCAGCCCCATCGCCGGCAGGCCGGCGCCGCCGAAGGTGAACCAGACCGACAGCGGCAGCTTCACGAGCAGTGAGGCCAGCTGCAGCCAGGTCACGAGCTTGGGCTTGCCCAGGCTCTGGTTCAGCGTGCTGAAGAGACGAAAGAGCAGGGCGGGCGCCAGCGCAAAGGCCAGCACCGCGAGGTAGGCCTCGACCTCGCTGCGCATGTCGGCGGGCACCTGCGTCCAGCGCAGCGCGGCGCCGGGCAGCAGCAGCACGGTCATGCCGACCACGACGGCGATGGCTGCGAGGTAGAGCGACTGGCGCACCGAGCGGCCGATCTCGCTGCCCCGGTTGGCGCCGTGCAGTTCGGCCCACACCGGCAGCAGCGCCTGCAGCACGCCCATCAGCGAGACATACACGCTGACGAAGATGGCGGCGCCCACCGAGAGCGCGGCCAGCGCGCCTTCGGAATAGCGGCCCGCGATGATGGTGTCGGCCACGCCGAAGGCCATCACGGCCAGCTGGCCGATCAGCACCGTGCCGGCGTGCCGTGCGATGAGTCCGCGTTCGTTCCCGTGCGTGCTGCTGCTCACGGGTCAGCGCACGATCTTTTCGTAGAGCAGCAGGTCGTCCGCGGGGCTGCTGGGACGGCGCAGGGTGCCGCTGAAGCGCCACTGTTCCAGCGGGATGATGGTGTGCAGCCGCTCGATGGTGTCGGGGCTCACGAGCAGCCACGGGCAGTCGTTGCCCAGCAGCAGCGGCTGCAGGTTGAGGTTGCCGTGGTGGCGCAGCGCCGCGACGTGCGGCCGGCTCAGCGCCAGCTCGGCAACGCAGCGCGGGTGGCCGATGCGCTCGGTCACGGCGCGCACCTGCGGGACGTAGCTGCGCGCGTAGTCGATGGACGGCAGCCACAGCGTCATCAGCAGCATCCAGCACAGCGCGGTGCCGCCGGCCGGCAGCACCAGCGTCTTCCAGAGCGCGGCGCGATGGCGCCCGGTGCGCCAGCGCACCAGCCAGCACCAGGCCAGCGTGGCGGCCAGGGCGAGCACGAAGGCCACCGGCGAGAACTCGGCCACGAAGCCCGGCACCAGCCGCGCCACGCTGGCGGCCGGCTTGCGCGGCGCGCCGGTCAGCATGGCGATCCAGTACATCCAGCCGAGCACGGCCAGGCCGCTGAAGAACAGCACGTTGAACCAGTCGATCAGCGCTGCCGCGCTGCGCCGGAAGGTCGGCAGCGCGAAGGCCGCCAGCGTGGCGAAGGCGGGCAGGGCCAGCAGCAGGGAGCGATCGGAGAAGTCGGTGGTCCAGGTGGCGGCCAGCGGCACCAGCGCGAACCACAGCGGCAGCGCGACGTGGCGCTCGAGCCACTGGCGGCGCCAGCGCCAGAGCGTCCAGATCGCGAGCGGCCAGACCGGCCAGGTGAACCACAGCAGCAGCTTGGCCTGGCTGCGCAGGTCGGACAGCAGCGAGTGGCCCAGCGTGATCTTCCATTGCGCAAGGCCCAGGCCGAAGACCAGCGCGGCGGCCAGCACGGTGATGCCGACCATCGTCAGCAGCGCGCCCAGCGTGAAGCCGGGGCTCTTATCGTCGCTGTAGCCTTCCACTGCACGGATGGCGCGCTGGTGGCGCTCGTAGGCCATGTACACGGCGCTGCCGATCGCCAGCGCGAGGCCGACCGTCGGTCCGCCGCTCAGCGTCATGCCGAGGGTGCCGACCACGAGCGCGATCACCGGGCCGACGCGGCGGTAGGGCAGTGCGGCGACGCCATAGAACAAGTGCGAGGCGAAGTACAGCTGCGCCAGTGCGGGGGTAGTTTCATGCCCGAGCTGGGCCAGGCCCAGCGAAGCGATCAGCGCCAGCAGGCCGCCATCGGCGATGGCGCGGGCGTAGTCGGTCGGGCGCGCCTCGCCGCCGAAGGCAAAGGCCACGGGCTGGGCGCGCGGGGTGCGGGCGAGGTAATAGACGGCGTACCAGGTCGCGGTGAAGGTGCCCCACAGCATCAGCGCGAACACGAAGCGCACGGCCAGGTCGGGGTTGACCCACGACGGGGCGAGCTGGATCGCCCAGGCGCCGATCCAGTACGGAATCAGCGCGGGGGTCTCGGGGCGCATGCCCAGCAGCAGCGGATCGAACCAGCGGGCGATCCCCTCGGTGCTGCGGGCCAGTTCGGCCATGTAGCCGAAGGCCGTGATGTCGGCGCTCTTCCAGGGGCCCCGGCCGAGCAGGCCCGGCAGCAGGTAGGCCGCGCACAGCAGCAGCAACGCGACGCGCGGCAGCCGGCGTACGGCATTCTGGGCAACGATCGCGGGGGTCGGCTGGTTCAAGGGCGAGGCGGAAGAGGCGAAGGGGTGATTGGAAAGAAAAAGGGCAGCGCGGTAAACCGGGCTGCCCTCGACGCCAGAGCGCGTGCCTGATTACTTGGCAGCGGTCTTGCCGAAGCGGTTGCGGAACTTCTCGACGCGACCGCCCATGTTGTCCACCGACTTTTGCGTGCCGGTGTAGAAGGGGTGCGATTCGCTCGTGGTGTCGAGCTTGAACAGGGGCAGCTCGCGGCCGTCGTCGGTCTTGCCCATTTCCTTGGTGTTCGCGCACGAACGGGTCACGAACTTGAAGCCGTTCGACATGTCGACGAACAGAACTTCGCGGTAATTCGGGTGGATGCCTTCTTTTGCCATGGTGTTTCCTTTTGCGCTGTTGGAATCAATGCGCGGTCGATGCGAGAGCCACCAGCGTGCCAGCAATCTGGCGCGCCGCCCTGAGGTCTTGACGTGAAGTGAAGGCCAAGGAAGCCGGGCGACGTGCCCAGCCGCACTTTTCGCGGAGCCCATGATTATCGCATACTGCCCCAATTGCGAGCAAACCGGGCCCTCCCATGACTTTCACACCCCTTCGCGCCGGCCTTGTCGGCTACGGTTTCGCCGGCCAGACCTTCCATGCGCCGGTGCTCTCGGCCGTTCCGGGACTCGAACTGGCGGCCGTGGCGAGCTCGCAGCCGCACAAGGTGCACGCCGACTGGCCCGGCGTGGCCGTGGTGCCCGACGTGGCGGCGCTGGTGGCCCGGGCGGACATCGACCTCGTGGTGGTGGCGACGCCCAATGCCCAGCATCATCCGGTCGCCAAGGCGGCGCTGGAGGCGGGCAAGCACGTGGTCGTCGACAAGCCGTTCACTGTCGATGTGGCCGAAGCGCGGGATCTCGAATTGTTGTCTGCGCGCAACAATCGCGTGCTCTCGGTCTATCAGAACCGGCGTTTCGACGCCGATTTCCTGACGCTCCAGCAGGTCCTGGCGTCTGGCGACCTGGGGCGCCCGGTGTACCTGGAATCGCATTTCGACCGCTTCCGTCCCGAGGTTCGCGAGCGCTGGCGGGAGCAGCCCGTGCCGGGCGCGGGCCTGTGGGTGGACCTGGGTTCGCACCTGCTCGACCAGGCCGTGCAGCTTTTCGGCCGGCCCGATACGCTGCAGCTCGACACGGCCGCCTTGCGCGACGGCGCGCTGGTCGAAGACTATTTCCATGCCGTGCTGCGCTACGAGAGCGGCCCTCATGCGCCTTTGCGCGTGGTGCTGCACGCCTCGACGCTCGCGGCCCATGCGGCGCCGCGCTACATCGTGCACGGCACGCGCGGCAGCTACGTCAAGCACGGCGTCGACACGCAGGAAGACGCGCTGCGCGCCGGCCAGCGACCGCCAGCCGAAGGGTGGGGCGCCGATCCGCTCGATGGCGAACTCACGCTGACGGGCAGCGACGGCGCACCGCACTTTCGCGCGGTGCCGACGCAGGCCGGCAACTACGCCGACTACTACGCGGCGGTCCGTGATGCGATCCTCGGCAAGGGGCCGAATCCCGTGCCGCCCGAGCAGGCCGTCGCGCTGATGGAACTGCTCGACATCGGCCGCCAGAGCGCCGCCGAAGGCCGCGCCGTCCGCATCGAGCGCCCATGAAAAAAGCGCGTTGACCCGTGAGGGCCAACGCGCTTTTGCGGGAGAGCCTGAAGCTCAACCGCCGCGACGCATCATGTCGAAGAACTCGACATTGGTCTTGGTCGCCTTCATGTTCTTGAGCATCAGCTCCATCGACTCGATCTCGTCCATGTTGTACATGAGCTGACGCAGGATGCGGGTCTTCTGCAGGATCTCGGGAGCCAGCAGCAACTCTTCGCGGCGCGTGCCGCTGCGGTTGAGCTGGATCGAGGGGAACACGCGCTTTTCGTACAGGCGGCGGTCCAGGTGGATTTCGGAGTTGCCGGTGCCCTTGAACTCTTCGAAGATCACTTCGTCCATGCGGCTGCCGGTGTCGATCAGCGCGGTGCCGATGATGGTCAACGAGCCGCCTTCTTCCACGTTGCGCGCGGCGCCCAGGAAGCGCTTGGGGCGTTGCAGTGCGTTGGAGTCGACACCACCGGTCAGCACCTTGCCCGACGAGGGCACGACGTTGTTGTAGGCGCGGGCCAGACGCGTGATCGAGTCCAGCAGGATCACCACGTCCTTCTTGAGTTCGACCAGGCGCTTGGCGCGCTCGATCACCATTTCGGCGACGTGCACGTGGCGCGCTGCGGGCTCGTCGAAGGTCGAAGCGATGACTTCGCCCTTCACCGTGCGCTGCATTTCGGTCACTTCTTCAGGGCGCTCGTCCACGAGCAGCACCATCATGTGGACGTCGGGGTAGTTGGCGCTGATCGCGTGGGCGATGTGCTGCATCATCA
>Ga0209051_1000457_pt1 | contig 53817 bp, 45 predicted proteins | sample AraplaCvi_mMS_r2_2_FD_184286 | JGI IMG/M metagenome (GOLD analysis project Ga0209051, IMG submission 184286) | Arabidopsis root microbial communities from North Carolina, USA - plate scrape MF_Cvi_mMS_r2 (SPAdes) (version 2) | ecosystem: Host-associated > Plants > Roots > Endosphere | place...
GTCAGACCGCGGGGTCGTCGGTCGCCTTGCTTCATCGTTTGCTGAAGACCAGATCGTCTCACCGAAGATCGGGTATGGCGCATCCGTCTGCCATTTCGTAGACTTTGCCGAACCGGAGTCGGTCATCAAGCCGCCTCCAAGGTCGGGCATGGGGGGTGTCGAGGGACCTGGGAGGCATCCGCCGCGTGACTGCGAAAGGCGTGACTCCGCAGGACTTTTCGAACCTCAGGTGGAACGGGGGTTGGGTGACATGGACGAAGTGGTCGACCGATACGAGTTGGCGCCGCTGCAGGAGGGCATGTTGCTTCACGCGTTGAGCACGTCCGGCACCGGAGTCGACGTCGAGCAGATCATCGTCACGCTTCGCGATCGGCTCGACGTGGAGACCTTCGAGCAAGCGTATCTACCTGTGGTGCAACGACATCCGGTGTTGCGCACCCGCTTGCGCTGGAGCGACGTCGACGAACCGTGCCAGGAGGTGCTCACCGACGGGAGGCTTCCGGCGACCGTCGCCGATTGGAGTGGCCTCGAACCCGAGGTGGCCGAGGAGCGGTTCGACGCCCAGCTGCGAGCCGACCGCCGCCAGGACTTCGACCTCTCGCGCGCGCCCATCCTGCGGCTCTTCGTCGCCCATCTGCCGGGAGGTGGATCCCGCGTTCTGTGGACCTTCCACCACGTCCTCGGCGACGGACGCTCGTGCGTCGTGCTGCTCGAATGGTTCGCGCTCTACGACGCCGCCCTACGGGGCGAGACCGTGACGCTGCCGCCCGCGCGTCCCTACCGCGACTACGTCGAGTGGCGCCGTTCACTCGATCTGGTACCTGCAGAAGCATTCTGGCGCAACGAGTTGGGCACCTTCAGCGCGCCGACGCCGATCGGCGCGGACGCACCGCGGCCCGGCTCGAGCGACGAACCCTACGGAGCCCTTCAGCAGTGCCTGACGCGGACGCTGTCGGATCGGCTGCGCGACGCGGCCCGCGACGCGCAGGTCACGGTCAACACGATGTTCCAGGCCGCCTGGGCGGTGCTGCTGAGTCGCTACAGCGGTGAATCCGACGTGGTGTTCGGGGCCACGCGCACCGGGCGGTGGACGGGCTCCTCCGACGTCGACGTGCGGATCGGCTTGTTCATCAACACCCTTCCCATGCGCGTGGACGTGGACGACGACGCGCGGATCGGCCCGTGGCTGAGGTCGTTGCGCGAGAAGCAGATCGCGCTCCGACCGTTCGAACACACCCCGCTCGCGGCCGTTCACGGATGGAGCGCCGTCGACCGCCGCACGCCGCTGTTCGAGAGCATCGTCATCTACGACCACAAGACGCTCGACGGGTTCCTCCAGATGCCCGGGCGTCACTTCGACTACGTCGGGCAGACGAACTTCCCGATCGCTCTGCGGGCATATGGCGACGACGAGATGGTGGTGCGGCTGGAGTACTCGACCGAGCGGTTCTCCGATGCCGCGATCGCGCGCATGCTCTCGCACCTGGTGAACCTGCTGACCCACCTGGCCGACGGTGACGCTGGCTACGTACGGGATCTCGATCCGGTGGGCGTCGAGGAGCGGGTGACCCTGGTGGGTGCGGGTCCACGCCCGACGTTCGCCACCCCCGACGTGACGCTGCACGCCGGATTCGCCAGGCAGGCCGCGGCCACGCCGTCGGCCGTCGCGGTGAGCGTCGAAACACCGACGGGTCGAGAGGAATTGACCTACGCCGAACTAGATCGCCGCGCCGAGGCCGTCGCGGCACACCTACGTGGGCTCGGCGTCACCGCGAACCAACCCGTCGGGCTGCGCGTCGAACGCAGTGCCGACGTCGTCGTCGGGATGCTGGCCATCCTCAAGGCCGGTGGCGCCTACCTCCCGATGGATCCGGTCTACCCCGCCGAGCGCGTCGCCTTCATGGTCGACGACGCCAAGGCCCGAGTCGTCCTGACTCAACGCGCATTGGCCCCAGAGTTGGCAGCCCTGCCCGTGCAGTGCGTCTGCCTCGACGCGCCGCTGCCGACGACGCCAAGCAACCCGTCGGAATCCGGACACGCCGCGGGTACCGACCTGGCCTACGTGATGTACACCTCGGGATCCACCGGAAAGCCGAAGGGCGTGCCCATCACCCACCACCACGTCCTGCGCCTCTTCGCCGCCACCGACGAGTGGTTCGACGTCGGGCCCGACGACGTGTGGACGTCGTTCCACTCGTACTCCTTCGACATCTCGGTCTGGGAGATCTGGGGAGCGCTGTTGTCCGGTGGCCGACTGGCAATCGTGACGCGGGACGTCAGCCGCGACCCGCAGGCCTTTCACGCGCTGCTGCACCACGAGCGGGTCACCATGATGTGCCAGACGCCCACGGCGTTCCGCTCCTTGATCGACGTCGACCAGCGCGGACCCGCCGCCCCATTCGCGCTGCGCGACATCATCTTCGTGGGCGAGGCTCTCGAGCCACACATCCTCAAGCCCTGGATCGACCGCTACGGGGACAGCAGCCCGCGGCTGATCAACATGTACGGCCCCACCGAAGCCACCGTGTACGCCGCCTATCGACCCGTGACCCGTGCCGACCTCGACGCAGGCAGCGTCATCGGGGTTCCCATCCCCGACCTGAGCCTCTACGTCTTGGACACCCACGGCAGACCGGTACCGATCGGCGTGCCCGGCGAGCTGTACATCGCCGGGCCCGGCGTCGCGGCGGGCTACCTCAACCGACCCGACCTCACCGCACAACGGTTCGTGCCCGACCCGTTCCACGACGGCCTCGCCTATCGCAGCGGCGACCTGGCTCGCCGCCACGAGGACGGCGACCTCGAATACCTCGGCCGCATCGACCAACAGGTCAAGATCAGAGGACATCGCATCGAGCCCGGCGAAATCGAGGCCGCGATCGCCGAGCATCCGGCCGTGCGCCAGGTGGCCGTGATCGCCCGGGAAGACGTCCCCGGCGAGAAGAACCTGATCGCCTACCTCGTCGCCGACGCGCCGCCGGCCACCCTGGTCGCGGATCTCCGCGAGGCCCTGCACGCGCGGCTGCCGGACTACATGATTCCCACCCACTTCCTCCTCGTCGACGACCTGCCGCGAACTCCGAACGGCAAACTCGACCGCAATGCGCTTCCCACTCCGCGACAACACCGTTCGGCACCCCGTCTGATCGTCGACCCCCGAACCGCCAACGAGCAGCTGGTCGTCTCGGTGTTCAAGGAGGCGCTCGACCGGCGCGACGTCGGCGTCCTGGACGACTTCTTCGACCTCGGCGGTCACTCGTTGATGGCCACGCGGGTCGTGGCCAAGCTGTGCGACGCGGCCAACGTCGACCTGCCCCTGCGCAATTTGTTCGAACGGCCGACGGCCGAGCGGCTCGCCGTCGCCATCGACGTGCTGTCGTGGACGGCGGCGGGCAGTGCCCAGCTGGCCACGGCCGGTCAGGGCGAGCGAGAGGAATTCGAGCTGTGAGCGCGTCCCGGCTTCTCGAGGAGTTACGGGCACTGGACGTGCACGTGGAGCTCGACGGTGATCGGCTCAGAGTCAACGCGCCCGCCGGCGTGCTGACCGACGATCACAAACGCGACGTGGCGCAACGCAAGTCCGAACTGGTCGCATTCCTGCGTGAGGCAAGGCAACTCGCGGCGCAGCAGCGCGCCATCGTGCCGCTGTCGCCGGCCGGAACCCGAACCCCCATCTTCGCGGTGGCCGGGCACAACGGCGACGTGTTCACCTATCACGTTCTGGCGCAGCACCTCTCACCGGACCAACCGTTCTACGGCCTCGAACCTCCCGGTCTGGACGACGGGTCGGCACCACTGACTCGCGTCGAGGACCTGGCACGGTACTTCGCCCAACAGATTCGCGAATTCCATCCCGCGGGTCCGATGACGATCGCCGGTTACTGCGCCGGTGGCACGATCGCCTTCGAACTCGCCCGTCAGCTGTCGGAGTCCGGGGCACAGGTATCCAATCTCGTGCTGTTCGGCGCACCGTATTCCAAGTCCTACCGCCTTCCGGGACAGGCGTTGGCGGTGGTGCAGGAAGGCATCCGCCGGGGCAAGATTCACGCCGACGCGATGCGGGGAGCCTCGCCACGCGAGCGTCTGCGCTACGTCGTCGAGCGCGTGCGAGGGAAGCTGGCGGACCGCGAGGAGAAGACCACCGATCCCGTGCTGATCCGGCGTGGCGCGGTGGAGAAGGCGACGCTTGCTGCGGCGCGGGCGTATTCGCCGCAGTCGTCGCCGTGTCACGTCGACTTCGTCATTCCGAGCGACTCGTTCACGCGGTCGTGGGCCCGCCCACTGCGTTGGAGCCGGCACGCCGCGAGCACGTGCGAATTCGTCGGCACCGGCGGCCTCAGCAACGACGTCATGCTGCTGCCCGAGCACGTCGAGCCGTTCAGCGCATTCGTCGCCGAGGCTCAACGACGCCGCCGGTGACGCGGGGTCTCCTACTGGTCGCGTGCGTGCTGCTGGCCGCCGCGGCCGCGGGGGTGCCCGTGTACGTCCGCCCGCAGGTCGACCAGCTGCGCCATGCCGACGCCGTCGTCGTGCTCAGCGGGCCGCACCATTCGCGATACCCGTTCGGCCTCACTCTGGCCGAGCAGGGGTGGGCCCCCAATCTGGTGATCTCCAACCCCCATTCCGGGGACGACTCACCCTTGACCGACTTCTGCGCGGCAACGCATCCCCGCGTCACCGTCTACTGCTTCGACCCGGACCCGGCGACGACGAAGGGAGAAGGGCGGCAGCTTCGTAGCCTGGCCGCCGAACACGGTTGGCACACCATCATCGTCGTCACCTTCCGGCCGCACGTCTCCCGAGCCCGCTTCATCCTTCGTCAGTGCTTCGACGGCGACGTGGTGATGGCGGCCAGCCCGGATCACATCTCCGCGGGCAGGTGGGCGTTCGAGTATCTCTACCAGACCGCGGGCTATCTGCGCGCCGTCGCACAGCCCGGCTGCTGAGTCCGGTGCCGCTGGGACCCTTGGCCATTCGGCAAAACATCATCGGCAACCAGTGGCATAATCGAAGTCATGGATGAGCACGCTCGTGCCGATTCAGCAATGCCGCGAGGCCCGACCATGGACCGCCGGGCGTTCGCCCGCGCGGCCCTGGTGGCGACCGCCGCGACCGCCGGCGCCTGCGCTCCCCCGCCACCGCCCCGGCCGCACCCTCCGGCCAGCACGACGGCACGGGTCGTCGACGCCAGCGCCGAGTCGTTCGTCGGCGACTACGGCACCGGCGACTTCAGGCAGTGGTGGGTCCAATGCAAGGACTACAACGGCGCCGGACGCACCTTCCCCGGTTCGTATTCGGCGGCCGTCGTGCCGGATCCGGTGCACGGCAACGCCGCCCGCTTCGAAGTTCGCGAGGGCGACGTGCCACCGTTCGGCGGCGGTGAACGCTCCGAGGTCAGCGGCGGCGAGAAGACCCTCGGGTTCGAGGGGCAGGTTCGGTGGTATCGGCTCGCCACGATGTTCGATCCGACGTTTCCGGCCGACCACGCAAGCCTGGGGTGGGGGTTGACGAATCAGTGGCACGGCGACTCCAATGACGGCTCGCCGCCGCTGAACTGGAGTGTCAGTCACCAGAACGGCCAGTGGACACTGCTCGCCGACCGACAGTCCTCGCCCGGCGGTTACCTGGGCAAGGTCGCGCTGTTCAGCGTCCCCCTCGACCCCGGCACCTGGCACGAGGTCGACATGCAGATCTGCTGGTCGGCGTCCGACTCGGCGGGATTCGTGGAGGTGTGGCACAACGGCGCTCGCCAGACCTTCACCGACGGTTCGCAGACGTACCGCGTCCGCACCATGGTCCCCGGCGGCTCACCCTCGTCGGTGTACTACAAGGAGGGGTACTACCGCCAGAACGGCATCGCGCCCACCGGCATCGTCTACCACTCGGCGTTCCGGTCCGCCGAGACGCGGGAGGCGCTCTAGCGTTCGCCGCACTCCGGGGACGTCGTCAGAACGGAGGCGCGGCCCGGGGCAATCGACCACTCCAGTGACTGCTGATCGGCGGCGCGGTCCAAGACGAGCAATCTGGCGTCGGCGGGAAAGGGCACCCCTTCGGTGTCGACCAGCCGCCCGCCGTCACCGGGGTGCACCGAATAGAGGATCCGATCGGCGAGCGGCGATCCCACCTCGACGAGCAACTGGGGACGATACGCACCCGCGATGACGTACGCACCGCCGTCCGCGACGAGCTGACGCGTCACCACGCCCGCCGCACACCGTCGCTCGGCCTGAATCTGAATCTCGCGAAGGGCGGGACCGCTGACGACGACGCGGAGGTGTCCGTGGTCGCGATCCACCGCGAAGGCGAAGCAGGACAACGTCACACACGCCGTCAGCAGCCAGAGCATGACGTGCGGCGTGTACCGGCACAGCAGCCAGTACGCGCCCAACAGAGCGGGCATCAGATAGGACGCCTCGTCGGGCAGCCGGACGAAGAGCAGACCGAACAGGACGATGGTGGTGACCGCCCAACCGTTCATGCCACGGCCGTCGGACGCCGACAGCTCGACCCCGCGCCGCCGGTGAAGCACCGCCGCCACCACGGCGCAGGCCATCCCCAGGGCTCCGACGACCCCGAACAGGCCGACGGAGACGTTGTACAGCAACGACTTCCAGTCGCCGTATGCCTTGGGGACCTGCACGCCCACGGCGAGGAACGCCGGCAGGAAGAACGCCAGCGCGACCGACCCCGACCACACCGCCAAGCCGGCCAGCCGACGCCACACCGCGGTGCTGCGCAGCCTCCCGAGGTCGCCGTCGACGTACAGCACGACCAGCGGGACGATCGCCACCGCATACGTCGGTCTCGACGCCGCCGCCAAACCCAGGAACGTCGCAGCCCACCAGATGCGGCGCGACCGCAGACACGACGTGGCAGCCAGGAAGAACGTCAGCCCCCAGACGTAGTCCATGGCGCCGAGCCCGGCCACGAACACCACCGGGGTGAACGACATCGCGAGGGCACCGGCGACGGCGCGGGAACGCCCGAGCGGCAACAGCAGTCGAAGGAACAACGCCGCCGACGCCGCCGCCAGCAGTGTCGAGAGCGCCCCGATCGCGACGCTGGATCCGAGCCCGAAGTACAGCATCACGGCGTCGACGTACTCGGGTATCGGGTAGCCAGGCACCCGCGACGGCACGTACGAGCCGGTGGCCAGAAGGTGTCGAGCCGCCGAGACGGCGCGCCACGCGTCGGGGTCGCCACCGTAGCCGTGTCCCAGCACGGGCAGGTGGGTCAGGACGACGACGACGGCGACCACCGCCGTCACACTCGACGTGGAGGGGGTGCCGACGGCCGTACGCGCGTCGCTGCCGCCCAGCGTCGTGGCCACGGTCGTCTACCCGGCCCGCAGGGCGGGGCGGCGCAGCTCGAATCCGGAGACCTTGAGACGGAAGATCGCCTGGGAATGCTGACTCGCGATGCCGATGCGGGGCAGTGCGAGCGGGTCGGAGTCCCGATCGGCGAAGCCGTTCGTCGTCGACAGCGCCCAGCGAACACCATTGCGCCGCAGCGCTGCTCGCGTGCGATGGTCGAAGTCTTGGTCACCCCCGTTGGGATAGGCGAAGATCTCGGGTGCGCGACCGGTCTCGCGTTCCAGCGCGGCGCACGATTCGGCGATCTCGTGGTCGACCTTCTCGTCGGAGCAGCGCGAGAGGATGGGGTGGGTGACGGTGTGTGGGTGCAGCGTCACACTCGCGTCGGCAGCCAGCTCGCGTGCCTCGTCCCAGGACAACATCTGAAACGGAGTGCCGTAGGCGTCGGATTCCGGACCCAACGCGACCACCAAGTCCTCGACCCGCGCCATGCGCTCGGCGTCCGGGAGCTGCTTGAAGTGCTGGATCACTCGATCGCGGACCGTGACTCGATCGTCGGGGCTTCGTAGCGAACACGTGCCGAGCCCGATCGCGGCCAGGTCGACCTCGGACCGCGTCGTGCGGGCGAACGCAAGCCAGAGCCGGTCCGGCCACAACGCCTCACCCGTTCCCATCGGACCCGTGGCGACGAAGACCGCCGCGGGCAATCCGAGTTCACGCAGGACCGGCGCGGCATGGGTCAGGAGGTTGTGCGTACCGTCGTCGAAGGTCAAGGCGGCCGCACGACGGGGCAAGCTTCCGTCGTGGAGCCGCTCGACGGCCTCCGCGAGCGGTAGCACGTGGAAGTGCTTCCGCACGTAGGCCAATTCGCTCCGCAGGGTGTCGGCGTCGAGGACGTAGCTGCAGGGCGGGTCGACCGGTTGCCCTTCGACCCCGTGGAACATGAGGATCGCGAGTCGCCGGGACTTGCGCCACCGGGTGACTGCGGGGACGCCGACCGCACAGAGCAGCCGGGCGACCAGTTGTTTGGCGGCTGCCCGGGGCAGAACGTTGGTCACGGGTGTCTCCTATCTCAGCGCGGCGTAGTACGCCTGGACCGTCTTCTCGGCGATCGTGTCGGGGGCGTAGCGAAGCACGGCCACGTCGTGTCCGCGGCGGCCCATCCGCAGGCAGAGCTCCTGGTCGTCGAGCAGCGCGCACAACCGGTCGGCCAATTTCGCTTCGTCCTCTGATTCCACGACGAATCCGGTCTCGCCGTCGTCGACCATCTCGGGGACGCCACCCACCCGGGTGGCGACGACCGGCTTGCCCGCGGCCATGGCCTGCGCGATGATCGTGGGCGCATTCTCCTGCCGGGAGAACGACACGACGGCGCGCGCATCGGTGATCTCCTGCCGCAGCCGTTCGTTGTCCACCTGGTCGACGACGTCGACGCAGTCGGTGAGGCCGAGGGCAGCCACTCGAGCCAGCACGTCGTCGCGGTACTGCTCATCGGGTTGTGGACCGATCAGTGCCAGCCGGGCGCCGGGCACCGCAATGCGGCACTGCGCGAATGCGTTGAGCAGGCCCAGCGGATTCTTCAGTGGGATGAGCGCGCCGGCGTACAGCAGCCGCGGCGCGGTCGGTGCCGGCGGCGCCAGCGCGAAGAACTCCGCTGCGGTGGGATTGGCGATGCTCGTGCGCATCCCCCGCACCAGGTCGGAGAGCTCCTCGGCGTCGTACCTCGAGATAGAGATCACGACCTTCGCGCGCCGGAGCACGCGCTTGGCCAACCCTCGGATCATCCTGGCTCGCAGGGTGGTTCGCAGGCTCGGCGCGTGATACAGATGCGTCTCGACATAGGTGATTCCGTGCACGGTGACCACGGTGTTGGGGCTGCACCGCACCGCGATGTCGCTGTTGACCCCCATTTCCTGACCGTGCACCACGTCGGGTCGCACCTCCGCGAACAGCCGTCGCGCCCGGCGCAGATCCAGGTAGGACCGCGTGAGCATCCGCCACCGGTACTGGCCGCGGACGTATCGGACCTGCACCTTGGGCGATTCCTGCCGGATCCCGGTGGGAACCTCCCCGTGATGGAAGCGCAGGACGGTGATGCTCTCGACGTCGTCACGCTCGGCGAGTGCGGCCACCAGGGTGCCCGTGGCCGACTCGACGCCACCACGTATCACGCCTGGCTCCAGCGGGTACGTGCCAATCATCAACACCTTCAGTCCCATTCGTTCCCCCTCATCTCGACGCGGCGCCCGCCAGTCGCGTTGCCACGTTCCCGATCAGACCCCGGACGGACCGATACCTCGACGGCGACACCAGCCGCAGGACGCCGAGGTAGACACCGGCGTACAGGAGGCAGTCGACCACCACGGCCGCGAGACCGACCGGCTCGACGTAGCGATCCGACCTCACGACGAGATGCTCCAGCGGGAAGACCACCGCCAGCGCGACGACCGCAGACAGCGTCGACGGGGCGACGCTGACGACGAGGTCGTGCATGGACGCCTTGACCACCGAGCGGGCCAGCAGGACGCTGACGACGCCACAGGTGAGGTAGGTCGCGGAGAGGCCGATGCCCACTCCGACGAGGCCAAAGGGCAAGAGCAGCAGGATGAGCGGTATGTGCAGAGCCAGGCCGAGGGCGCTCAGCCAGTTCACCAGCGACGGCCGGCCGGCCCCCTTGATCGCCGTGATGCCCAGCGCCTGCAGCGCGGCACCCATCGCGATGCCCGCCATTGCCATGGCGGCGGTCCCCGCTGGTTGCCATTCGTGGCCCAGGAGCAGCACCACGACCGGCCTGCCGAGCACCAGTAGCAGCGCCCCCACCGGGAGCGCACCAAACCAGGTCCAGCCGAGCGCCCGCAGGAAGGCGTCGCGAAATCGGTTGGGATCCGCGGATACCCGCGTGAACGCCGGGAACAGGACGTAACCGAACACCTCGACGATCGCCATGGCGGGCATCGCGGCCATCTGCGACCCGTAGCGGTATTGCCCGAGGTCCGCCGTCCCGAGCCGGCGCCCCAGAAGGACCTGCTGGAACGCCTCGCGGATGCTGTGGGAGACGTTGTCGAGCAGCAGCGGGAACGAGAACGCCGCCATCTCCCGCCACAGCGCCGCGGAGAACCGTCCGCGGAACGGACGCCATCTCGCCATCCACCAGCTCAGCGCGAGCAGGATGGTGATCGACGCGTACGACCCGACGACCAGTGCCCATGCTCCGAATCCCAGGCAGGCGAATGTGATCGAGACGCCGGCGAAGGCGATCTTGGCCGCGGGTTGGATGACCATCCGTTGCTTGAACCGGAGGTCGCGCTGCATCATCACCTCGGGGACGCTGACGCACATGTAGAGCACCACCAGCCCGGACGTCGCCGCCGAGATGTGCCCGACCCTGGGATCGTGAAACAGATGCCCGATCAGCGGTGAGGCGATCAGCACTCCGAGCCCGAGCAGGACACCCGTCCCGAACGTGACGATCAGGACCGTGTTGGCGGCGTCCTCGATGTCGTCGTCGCGCTGGACGAGCGCCTGGGCGAGCGTGCTCTGCGTGAACGCCAAGAGGAATCCGGACAGCACCGACCCGGCTGCGAAGACGCCCACCTCGCCGGGTCCGAGAATTCGCCCCAGGGCAATGGTCTGGACGATGACGGCCACCTGGCAGACGACGATCCCGATCGCCGAATAGCCCACGCCGCGTTTGAGGGTGCCGCTGAGACCCGCTGTCATCGGCTACCAACCGATGCCCTGGTAATTCGGCGTCCCACGCAGCTCGCCGGCGTTGGGCAGGCGCACCAGGTCGACGATCAGGCGCTCCGAACCGGACCGTGCCAGCGCGTCGACGACCTCGGCGGAGCGCGACCCGACGATCAGGACGTCGGCGTGTTCGATCACGGCCTCGACGTCGTCGGTCAGGACTTCGCCGATGTGCGGCAACCGTTCGGCGATGTAGGTGCGGTTGGCCCCAATGAGGCGGGACAGCACGACGTTGGCGTCGTGGATCTTGACGTCGAAGCCCTTGCCGATCAGCCGCTCGGCGAGCTCCACCAACGGACTCTCCCGCAGGTCGTCGGTGCCGGCCTTGAACGACAAGCCGAAGATCCCGACCTTGCGCCGTCCGTCGGCGATCACCAGGTCGAGTGCGCGACGCAGGTGAACCTCGTTGGAGACCAACACGTTCGACAGCAATGGCAGGTCCACGTCATTGCGTCGCGCGGTGTGGGTCAAGGCCCGGAGATCCTTGGGCAGGCACGACCCGCCGAAGGCGAAGCCGGGCCGCAGGTAGGCCCGGCTGATGTTGAGCTTGGTGTCCGAGGCGAAGACGTCCATCACGGCGTGCGAGTCCAGCTCCAAGGCGGCGCACAGCGCACCGACTTCGTTGGCGAAACCGATCTTGAGCGCGTGAAAGCTGTTGTCGACGTACTTCGTCATCTCGGCGACTCGGATCGGCACGTCGAAGTGCGGGCCGGGCAGGCCTTCGTACAGCCGCAGGACGGCGTCGCGCGCGCGGGCGTCGGTGCCGCCGACCACTGTCTTCGGCGGGTCGAGGAAGTCCCGGACGCTGGTGCCCTCGCGGAGGAACTCGGGGTTGACGCACACACCGAAGTCGACTCCGGCCCGACGTCCCGACGTCCGCTCCAGGAGGGGGATGAGCAATTCCTCGCACGTTCCGGGCACCATGGTGCTGCGGAACACGACGACGTGCCACGAGTCCTTGTCCCGAAGTGCCGCACCTATTTCCGCCGTCACCTCCTCGAGGTATCGCGTCGACAGGCCTCCGCCGGAGGTCGACGGCGTGCCGACGCAGACCAGGGAGACGTCGGTGGTGAGGACCGCCAGGTGGGCGTCCTCGGTGACCACGAGGCTGCCCGCGGCGACGACGTCTGCCGTGAGCTGACCGATGTCGTCCTCGACGACGGGCGACCGGCCGAGCCGCAGCGACTCGAGCTTGTCGGCGTTCACGTCGACGCCGACGACGCGGTGACCCCGCGAGGCCAAGCACGCCGCGCTCACGCAGCCGACGTAGCCGAGGCCGAAGAGGCTCACGGCGTCCCGAAGGTCCTCGTTCATCGTTCACTCACCAATCTCTTCGTCGACGAGGGCGCATAGGTCACCGCGCCCGAGGATGTGACGTCGATCGTCAGGCCGCGCCGGACGTCGTGTTCAGACCAACCGATCTCCAGGAAGTCCCCGGTCCGGACGATCTCGGGCCGCGTCACCGCCCCTGCGTCGTCGGTGCGCAGCAGAGAGAGCATCGCGAGCGGGAGCGCACTGCGAGTCCTGGCCACTAGCAACCAGGCCGGCGTCCTGGCCTCCAGCCGATCCGACCACCAGCCAAGCCCCGAGTCGACATCGGCGCGGACGTGGCCGATCTCCACGGGTGCCGTTGCGGCGTAGCTCAACTGAAGGACCGGTCCGTCGCCCCGGTCGACGAGATGCCCGTCGGAGGTGGGTATCCAGTCCAGGTCGGGGTGCAGTGGCCAGGACGCCGTGACGTCGTGCACCGTCGAGCCGTCGAGCAGGTCGACGACGACGATCGTCGGGTCGTCGGGAGGGGCGATGAGCCAGCGTCGATGCGTCACCGGATCGCCGAGCCTGCGGTATCCGTCGTGTTCGGCGTCCACGATGCCTCGGGTCAGGTCTACCGAGCGCACGGTGGTCCTCGCCTGCCGCCTCCAGTAGAACGGGCCGCCCATCTCGGACTGGTTCAGGCCGTCGACGCACACCGTGGCATGAGCTGCGGTGCCCCGGTGCGCGATTCGCCACGCCGGATTGGCGTAGTAGCTACCGGTTCCCGGGTCGACGACGAGCTCGCGTCCCGCGGCGCTGAGGGTGACGGCGAGCGCGTCGGCGTGCCCGTGCGCCGCGGTGGACCCATGCCCCAGTGGTCCGACGTCCATGGTCAGCCGGTGCGGTCCCGGTCTCAGGATCACCAGACCGCCGTTCGGCGCGTACCCACCGGCGGTGGTCTCGCCCTTTCCGACGCCCGCGCCGATCTCCTCGACGGGCGTGCCCAGCGCCGTCCCGAACCACGCGGCGGTCAGGGTCGTCTCGCCGTATCTGGCGGCGGCATGGGCAGTGGTCGCCGCCACGATCCCGAGGTGCTGGCGTACGGTGCGCTTGGGCTCGGCGCCCAGTCGGACCACGAAGCCGTCGTCGTCGTCGCCGTACCGGGGGTCGGGGTCTTCCGAGCCCACCACCGAGGCCAGGTAGCCGGCGCTCCGATCCACCGCTGCAACCAGTTCCGGTGGTGGCTGGCGGTCGCCCACGCGCAGCAGCCCGACCACCCACGCGAACAGTTCGGCGGTGAACACCTGGTAGGAGATGGACTGCTCGGCACCCGCACCGTCGGGGAGGATCTGCCGTCCGGCTTCGTCGGCGAGGATGTCGAGCGCCCGCGGGTAAACCCCTGCGGGCGAGGATAGTTCGGGGAACATCACCGCTACGGTGACCAGACCCGTCAGCTCACCCACCAGGTGGTTGTTGGCCGAGCTGAAGCGCGACCGACCGTGCCAGCAGTAGCGCGCACTGGCGTCGAGCATCCTGACCAGCCGACGGTAGCGTTGGGCGGTCAGCGCCGGCGAGGTCCGCAATCCTTGCAGGGCGACGGCCACGGAGATCGCGCGGATCCCAGCCTCGAAGGCTCCCCGCCACGCCATCCCGGTGCCGACCGGGTTCTGGTCCAGCCACGAGTCGAGATGGTCGAATGCCCCTTCCGCGTAACGATCGTCACCGGTGACCAGCCAGGCCTGCGCCAAGACCGGCAGGTGTTGGAGGCGGTTGAGTTCCCAGATCCACTTGGGATCGCTGCCGGCCACCCGGTGGTCGATCCGGCTGGCGGCCTTCGTCGGCCAGCGGTAGCCAGTGAGCGGATCGAGGTTCCAGTCGACGTCGGGTCCCACGTTCACATTCGGGTATCCCAGATACGCGTGTGCACCGGCCAGGATTCTGTCGGCCTCGGAGACCAGCCGTCCCATCTCGGCCGGTCGTCGAGAAGCCATCTGCCGGGCCCGCGTCCGGTCGAGCAGCAGCGGCCGCCCGTCGGCCTCGCGAAATCGAGCCAGCAGCGCGTCCCAATCGGCCGGATCGGTGAGGATCTTGGCGTCGGAACGCTCGCGCAGACCGTCACGTCCCGTCAGCGTTTCTCCCATTCGCGCGGCACGCCAGATCATTTCGCGTGGGGACATTCTGGCCGCGCGACCGGCGTACCACGCCAGGCGGGACGGGCGCGCCCCCTCCGGATCGGCGGCGAGTCGCCGGTAGGTGGCGAGGAGGAAGTCGAGGTTCCGCTCGCCCTCGCACGGGTCGAGGCCACCGCCGGCCGCGTGGCCGTCGAGGGTCTCGCGGAGCTTGGCGGCAAGGTCGATCGGGTCGGCGGGGTGGAAGCGGACGACCCCGCTGGGACGGAACCCGACGTCGCTCGCCACGACGGGCGTCCCGACGGCGAGGGCCTCGCGGACGGAGATGGCGTCCCCCTCGTGGTGCGGGGTGCGGACGAAGGCGTCCGCCCGGCGCAGGATCGGGAAGACGGCGCGTTCGTCCTCACGGACCAGGACTGCGTCCCGCAGGTCGTCGTGGGCCAGCAGGTCGAGCAACTCGGCTCGGAAGGCGGCGTCGCCACCACCCTTGACCATCAACACCAGACCCAGTCGGGGATGCGAAACCCGCAGCTGGCGAACGGCTTCCACCAAGTCCTGACTGCCGTAGTAGTCGTACCACCCGCTGATCGACGCGACGAGCGGGGCATGACGGTCGGCGAAGTCCTCGACGTCGGCCGGCAGCCCCTGCTCGGCGCGTGGATCGAGTCGCACGGGCAACGCATTCGACACGGTGGCGATGCGCGGTTCGCGCACCCCGAGCTTCCGCAGCGCCGCGGCGATCTCGTCGGTACAGGCCACCAGTAGTTGCGGCCGGGTCAAGATGAAGCGGACGAGGCGGCGTCGGGCACCTCGGTAGCTCGCGACGGCGGCGGGGAACTCGCCGCCCGCGATGGACAGGATGCTCGGACGACGCATCACCTGCGCGGCCACCAGGGGCAACACGTTGCCGATCAGATTGGGTTGACTACCGGTGACGCAGTGGACCACGTCGGGCCTCGTGCGCATCAGGGCGACTGCCGCCCGGGCGAAGACGATCACGCGGGCCAGTTGCCTGCGCCACCCGCCAACGGCGGCATACGGAACCGGCACTCGGAGCGGGTCGAGGTCCGCCTCGACCAGTCCCGCCTCGATCGACGAGAAGTACACGCCCATCCCGCCGAAGGGTGGCGGAAACGGCCCGACGAGGGCGACCGTGACCGGCCCACGGGCGGTCATCAGGGCCTCCCCTGCTCGCCAGCCATGCCGGCCCCGGCGCCGCGGCCACCGAGCGCCTCGGGCAGGTCGACGACCACCGCACGACCCTGGGCGAGTGCCATCGGGACCTGCAGCGTCAGCGCGCTCGACCAGAAGGCGGCCTCTGTGACGGCCCGCGAATCCCGTCCGCTGGCGGCCAGGTCGGCGAACAGAGCCATCTCCTCGCGGTGGCCCTTCTCCTGACGGCGGCCGCGCGTGCGCGTGCGCTTGCCGCCCCGCCCGATCTCCAGACCGAAGAAGTCGTCGACGATTCCGACGGTGCCGCCGCAGTAGACCTCGACCCTTTCCTTGGGAATGCTCGGGTCACCGTTGCCGAGGTATTGCAGGCTGGCCACCGACCCGCAGGAGAACGTGACCTGGACGACGACGGTGTCGGCGAGTTCGGCGGGATCGGGCGACGCGATGGCCTCGGCCGACACCCGGACCGGGCGCCCCTCGACCAGCGAGCACGACAGGTCCAGGAAGTGGCACAGTTCGCCGACGATTCGGCCGCCGCCGGAGATCGGGTCGCGCATCCAGTGGTCGGGCGGCAGCTGCCCCGCATTGCAGCGGGCGACCACCACGCGGGGCACACCGGGCGGCAACGCGGCCCGCAATTTGGCAGTCAGCGGTGAGAACCTCCGGTTGAAGCCCACGAGCAGTGGCGCCCCGCTCTCCGCCCACGCCGACGCGACGTCTTCGAGGCCTTCCCAGGTGGTGGCGAGCGGCTTCTCGCAGAAGGTCGCCTTTCCGGCCCGCAGTGCCTGGGCGGCCAGCGTGGCGTGCGAGTCGTGGCGCGTGGCGATGACGATCGCGTCGACGGCCGGGTCGCCGATCAGCGCGTCGGCGTCGCTGGTCGCGTGGGCGAAGCCGTACGTCTCGGCCACCCGGCGCGCGGTCGCACCGCTGGAGGTCGTGATGCCGACGGGTTCGACCTTGTCGGTCGCCGTCAAGGCCGGCAACAGGACTCGGGTCGCGAAGTTCCCGGCACCCACCATGCCAAGGCTCACCCGTTCCACCGACACGCGCCGGTGCGGGTCGAGGTCGACGCGGCGCCGTTGGGCGGCGGTCTCGCTGTCCGGGTACTGCAGCAGAACTCCCACCGGACGGGTGTCGTCCGGGCACTTGCCCGAGATGAGTGCGTAGGCATCGGCGGCGTGGTCGACCGAATATCTATGGGTGGTGAGCACGTCGACGTCCACCCGACCGTCGCGGACCAGACGCAGGAACTCCCCGAGGTTGCGCTGCTCGGTCCAGCGGACGTACCCGATCGGATAGTCGTGACCGTGCTCCTCGTAGGCGGGATCGTAGCGCCCCGGTCCATAGGACCGTGAATAGCGGAGGTCGATCTCCTTGTCGTAGAACGGTTCTCGAGGGAGATTGAGGCCGACGTGGCCGACCAGCACCACCCTGGCCCGGTCGCGCGCGAGTTCGGCGGCGAGTTCGATCGGGTCGTTGGACGCGGCCGCGGCACAGATGAGGACCGCGTCGACCCCGATCCCGTCGGTGGCGGCGTCGATCACGGCCTCGATGGCCGAGCCTCGCGGCACGGCGCGCTCGACGCCAAGCCGTTCGGCGAGCTCACACGCGGCCGGATCGAGGTCGGTGCCGAACACCCTGGCCCCGGCCACCCTGGCAAGCTGAGCGGTGACGAGACCGACCAGACCCAGCCCGACCACCAGCACGCGGTCGCCCAGTCCGAGCTCCGCCTGCCGCACGCCGTGCATCGCGATGCAGCCCACCGTGCCGTAGGCGGCCCGATCGGCGGAGACTCCGTCGGGCACCCGGGCCATCAGGTGCTTGGGGATGAAGTTGACCTCGGCATGGTTCGCGTAGCCCGCACCGGAACAGGCGACGAGATCGCCGACCTCGATCCCCGGCACGTCGGACGCGACGGCCAGCACGCGACCGGCTGCGCTGTACCCCAACGGATTCGGCACCTCGAGTCGCTGCATCACGGTCCGGTAGGTCTCCCGCATCCCGTCCTGGCGAGCCTTGACCAGCACCTGCTGAACCAGCTCCGGCCGCGCCCGGGCCTTGCCGAGCATGCTCTTCTCACCCATCTCGATCTTGCTGCGCTCGGTGCCCGCGCTGATGAGCGACGACAGGGTGGCCACCAGCGCCCCGCCGCGGTGCAACCGTGGCGGCGGCACCTCGGTCACCGATACCTCACCGGTCTTCAGATTCTGAATGGCCTGCTTCACATCGCCTCCGAATGTCGAGCGCCGTCCAGGAGGACGACTGATGCCAATGGCTCGTGTTCGACTGCCGGGATGGTCCTCCCGAGCAGGCGTTCGTAGAAATGGACGAGGGTCCTGCGCGAGGTGTCCCACGACAGTTCGTGCGCGACCCGGCGGTAGCCGGCAGCACCCATCACCCGGCGTGTCCCCGGGTTGCGCAGAAGGCGGTCGACCGCCGTCGCGAAAGCGAGCTCGTCGTTGGCCGGGGCGTATACCGCCGCGTCGCCGGCCGACACGCGAGATTCGACCAGGTCGAAGGAGACGATGGCGCGTCCCATGGCCATGTACTCGACGACCTTGTTCATCGTCGACACGTCGTTGAGTGGATTGCGCGGATCGGGCGCCAGGCAGACGTCGGCCGTGGAGAGGCAGCGCTGTACGAACTCGTCGGAGACCCGACCCGGGAATTCGACGACGTCCGAGAGGCCGAGCTCCTCGGCGAGCGCCACCTGCTGGTCGAACGTGTCACCCGCCCCCATCATGATGCAGTGAAAGTCATTGCAGCCGAGCTGATCACGCAACAGGTGAAGCGCCCGGACCGCGTAGTCGACCCCGTCCGAGGGCCCCATGACGCCCAGGTAGGCCAGCAGGTACGGCTTGCCGCGCTTGAGGCTCTCGTCCGGATCCTGCCGGACGAACCGGCTGAGGTCGGGCGCGGTCCGCACCACCACCACGTCGTCCGGGTCGACCTTGCCCCGCTCGACGGCGATGCGTCGATAGCTCTCGTTCGTCGAGATCACCGCGTCGGCACAGGCAAAGGTCACCCGCTCGACGACTCTGGTCAGCCAGTAGAGGATTCGGCCGCCCTCGGGGAACCGGGACAGGAACATCTCCGGCCCGAGGTCGTGGTGGTCGAAGACGAACTTCGCTCCAAACGGCCGCAGTGCCAGGGCGATCAGGAACAGCAGGTCGGGCGGATTGCAGGCGTGCACGACGTCGACGCGTCCTTGGCGGCGGACTCGGATCGCCAGGCGCAGCGTGTGAAGGAGGGCGAGCCCGTACTCGCGGACGTAACCGATCGGGCCGCCGGTGGCCGCGTGCAGCGGATAGCGCAGGATGTGAACGCCGTCGACCACCACGTCGCGTTCCCGGTCCTGGCTGCCACCGGTCGGGCAGATCACCGTCACCTGGAATCCCGCGTCGACCAGTGCACGGCTCTCCTGCCACACCCGCCGGTCGAAGGGGACCGAGAGGTTCTCGACGAGAATCAGTATGTGGCGCTTCATCATCGACTCCGATCACTGAGCACGGCGCGGTCGGCGACCACGTCTTCGAAGGCCCGCTGGGCCAGGTCCACGCTGCGGTCCAGGCTGAATTCGTCCACCACGCGACGGCGCCCAGCCAGGCCCATGCGTCGCGCGGTGTCGGGACGCGACAACAGACTCTCGAGCCGGCCGGCAAGCTGGTGTGGACTGCGCGGCGGTACCAGGTAGCCGGTCGAGCCGTCGTCGACCAGCTCCGGGATGCCGCCCACGGCGGTGCACACCGCGGGTCGGGCACAAGCCATCGCCTCGAGCAGCGCGATCGAGAAGCATTCGACCGTCACCGAACTCAGGGCGAAGACGTCGACCGCGCGTAGCAGCCGGTCGACGTCGCGACGCACCCCGGTGAAGTGCACGTTGGGCCGGAGCCCGAGCTCGGCACACGAGGCCTCGAGCTCGGCACGGCAGGCCCCGTCCCCGATGACCAGGAACCTCGCCTTCGGCACGGCGTCCACGACGATGCGAGCCGCTCGTAGGAACGTGGCGTGGTCCTTGATCGGGCTCAGCTCGGCGACTATTGCCACCGCGGGATCGTCGGTGGCCCAGCCGAACTCGACCAAGGGAGACCGGTCGGTGGTGGTGTCGAACGCCGCCGGGTCGACGCCGTTGTGGATGATGCGGATACGGTCGTGGGGGTACCCAAGCTCGTCGACGAGATATGTGCGCTGCGCCTCGGCGACGCCGAAGTACGCACTCGTCCAGCGCGTCAGGGCACGGTCGACGATCCGCCGGAGGGCGCCTCGCGGCGTCGGGTCACCGATGTTGTGCACCCACATCACCGCGTGCTCGACACCGGCCATGCGGGCGGCGACGCGGCCGAGTGTCTCGGCGTTGTACCCGCGGACGACGACGACGTCCGGTCGCTCGTCGCGCATGATCGCGGTGAGTGCGGCCACGGCCCGCCCGGCCTGCAGCTTGCCGCCGAGATGGAGGGCCCGGGCCGGCACCCCGGCCGCTGCGAGGTCGGCGAAGAGACCACCCTCGTCGCCGATGCACACGACCGACGGGGTGAAGCGTTGCGGATCCAGACGTGGCAGCAGCGTGGTGACGTGGCGTTCCGCGCCTCCGACCATCAGATTGGGGACGACGAACAGGAGCCGGATCGGGTGCCCGCTCATGGACGCTCCCGACGGCTTGCCATTGCGCGGTCGGCCCATCCGACGGTGACGCCGACGATCAGAAAGATCAGGGTCGTGGAGAAGTCGAAGTACCGCAGGTCCACGGTCATTCCGGCACTCACCATGATCGCGAGCGCCATCGCCGACAGGGTCACCAGAGGCTTGCCGCACACGTCGTGGTCGGGAAGTTCCCCGTACGCCCGCCACAACCGGCGTGCGACCAGTGCCAGCACCCCGAGCCACGCGAGGAGCCCGATCACACCAAGTTCGGCCAGAATCGCCAGTTCGTTCTCGTGCGAGACCTCCCCCAAGCCGGCGCTCCACGCGGTGTCCGGCGACCACTGCTGGTGATGATAGGAGTTGACGGCCTGGAAGCGACCAATCCCCCATCCCTCCAGTGGTCTTCGCACGAAGGCCCAGAGCGCGGTCTGGATGTCGTTGAGCCGGGACTCGACCTCCGCCTCGGAGCCCACTCCACCTGCCTCCCGGTCCGAGCTCGTGAACGTCGACCAGTTGACGGCGACGAACGCGGTGAGCCCCACCAGCACGGTGACGTACCAGCTTCGGGAACCCTTGGCGAGGAGGGCGCCGATGATCAGCACGGCCAAGCCACCCAGCCAGGCTGCGCGGGTGCGCGTTTCGTAGAGTCCGACCCCGGCCGCGACGCCGATCACCAATGCGAGGAACCGCTGCCACCGCGGTTCGCTGCGCCGGGTGAGCACCAGCATCGCGATCGCAAAGCCCAGTGCCAGAACCATGCCGTTGATGACCGGCTGGTTGAAGATGCCCACGGCCCGGCCCGCCCAGCCCGGCCGTTCGACGACGACGACGTATCGCGGCCACACCCAGTCGGCGAGCCCGGTGAACGGCATGATGCTCACCGCCGCCGAGTACGCGGTCAAGGCCAAGATCGACCACAGCAATGCCCGCACCGCGGAGGAGGAGTCGAAGGCGTACCGACCCACCACGTAGGCCGAGAACGGGATCATGACGCCGATCACGATGAGCCGCGGCACCGACAGTTCCGCACCGAGGAGCACGTCGGTGGCGGGATACCGGTGCGGTGCCAGCATGGAGTAGACGTTCCACGCGACGTATGCGGTCATCGCCCAGCCGATCACCCCGATGCCGTGCAACCGGTCGTGCGTGCAATCCAGCCACACCACGAGCGCCCCCACCAAGGCCACGAAGACCATGAGGAACAGTTCGACGGGCAAGCCGACCATGGCCTTGACCGGTATCCGCAGGAACATCGTGACGAGCAGCGCCACGGTCGCCACGACGACGGCGACGTTGGGCGACGAGGGGCGCCCGACGTGCCGTGCCGGAACGTCGGTGGCGGCGGGACGCAGGTCGACTGCGGTCATCCGGGACCGCCTGCGGTCGCCTCGAACTCGGACTGGTTCGGCGCGTCCATGTCGGTGCGTGGCGACCTGCCAAGCCGTACGCGGCGCCTGCCGCCAACCAGCACTGCCCCGAGGAGAGTGGCCCGGACGTCGCCGAGCGCGCTCACTGCCGCCGTTACGCCCGAGGTCCTCGACCACCGCTTGTCGACGACCAGGATGGTGCGATCGGCTGCCGCACAGATTGGTTGTGCGTCAACGGCTTCGGTGATCGGCGGGGCGGAGACGACGATGGTGTCGGCGTCGGTCCTGAGCTCGTCGACGACCGCGATGACCCGATCGCGGCTGACCCGCGAATATCGGTCGTCGACTGGCGATCCGACGGGCATGATCCGCAGCGACTCGATCGGACCGTCCCTCAGCACGCTGCCGACCACGCCGGGATCGACGAGCGCGTCGTTGAACCCGATGTCGTGGATGACGGGTGAGGCCCCGTCGTCGGCGTAGACCAGGACCGTCCGGGAGCCTTGGCGCGCAGACAGCGTCGCCAGAGCTTCGGCGAGCTCCCGGGCGCCTCGCGCGCCTCGTGCATCGGTCACGGCGACCACCGTCGACTTCGGCAGGTCTTGCAGGGTGACGACGTTGACGAGCCCGTGGAGGCGAGCCTCCCGCAACCTGCTCTCCTCCAGCGTGTCACCGGCGGGGAGTTCGGCCAGCGGGTCCACGCCCGTCTTGTCGCGGAGGTCGTCGGAGTTCTCCAGCCTCGTCGACGCGGCCGCGAGACCGAGAGCGGCGAGGACCCCGAGCAGCAACCCGCCCGCGACCCGCATCGCGAGCTCGATCTTGGCCTTCGACGCGATCTCGGTGACGCCGCCGCGCGGCTGCAGCTCCTGCATCTGATCCGTCGAATCTGCCCTGAGCACGTCGAGGCGCTGCTGCAGTACGGGGGCCAGCGGGTTCATCACGCCCGCGGGGCCGGGTTGGGAGGTCAGGGAATCGAGCTGGTGTTGCGTGTCGCGAATCGCCTTGTCGTTGCGCCGTTGTCGTACCGAGTTGATGTCCTCGGTGAACGCCTCGGCCATCCTCAGCGCGGCTTCCTGGGCGACATTCGGATCCTTGGCGATCGCCTCGATGGTCAGGATGGGGCTGGCTCCCACCATTCGAGCCTCGAACGTGACGTCCGGCGGGACCTCGAACGTGGTCTTCAACCTGCCGATCGTCGCGGGATCGTTGAACAGGGTCGAGTAGCCGGTGATCATCGTCGCGTCCTCGAGCGGATTGCGGTTCGGCGAGGACAGCACCAGGGTCGACGTCGCCGCGTACGACGGCTTGGCGTTCAGCATGGGCAGCGCGCTCGCCGCCGCGAGACCGGCGATCACCAAGACTACCCACCATCTGCGCCGGACCTGTTCGGTGCGACGTCTGACGTTCGTCTCGAAAGTCACAGCAGCACACTCCTTCGCGCAGCGATCACCGGTTCGGCACCGTGGATCAATTCGTCGGCCACCCGGCGCGCCGACCTGATGGCGCCCTCCATCAGCCCGAAGTACTCGAGGCTGGTCTCGGTGCCGGCCCAGTGGATGCGACCATGCGGCGCGGTGAGCGTCGGCCCCAAGGCCAACCAGTCCCCCGGACCGAAGAGTGCGGCATAGCAACCCTTGCTGTAGGTTTCGGCCGGCCAGTCGGTCACCGTGCATCGGATCGGCGGTGGCAGCTCCGGAAACAGCCGACGGGCGTGGGCCAGCACCGTGCCTCGCTGTTCCGACGTCGACAGTGCTCCGAAGGCCGTGGCCGCCCGACCGGTGACGAATCCGGTGAGGACGCCGACGGATTCGTCGGGCGGGGAGTCGTCGACCGTGGACAGCAGCGGACCGCTCGTACTCACCGACCAGCCGGACAGGCCCTGGGCGCGCCACATCGGCGACGGGTAGCTCAGATGGACCTTGACCGCACAGCCCCGCCCGGTGGCCGCCGTCGCGCGAGGCGCGGGCAGCCCAGGACGGAAGTCGATCTGCTGTGCCAGCAGCGGCGGTACCGCGACGACGACTCGATCTGCCCGGCACGCGAAGGATTGATCGCGGGCGGACGTGCCGTGCACGACGACGTCGTCACCCTCCTGGTCGATCGCCGACACCGCGTGGCCCAACCTGATCCGATGGCCGAGCCGCCGCCCGAGCGACTCACACAGCAGGTGTGCACCACCGTCGACGCGCCACTGCTGCGCTCCCCCCTCAAAGGCGTTGAGGTACCGGATGCCACCGCCGGAGCGCAGATAGAAGCCCATGTGGAGCGCGGAGATCGCGGCGGGAGCCGCCGCCATCATCTCCCCGACGAAGAGCGGGAAGAACGTTCGCGCGTCGGCGTACCCGATCTCGTCGACCAGCCATTGCGCGGCCGTCAGTCGATCGAGGTGCTGCGCCCGCGGGCTCTCCCACGGGGCCTCCGGCCGGACGTCGGCCACCAGATCCTCCAGGTGGTCGAACAGGTCCCCGAGCGCGACGGCATCCAGGGGCGGCACCCGGCTGGCGGTCGTCGTGCGCCGCTCCGACACCAGGAAGGTGCTGTCCCCCACCATGTCGGTGGAGGCGAGGCCCAGACCGTGCTCGTCGACCATGGCGAGCAGCTCGGTGTGCTTCACCCCGAGATATGCTGCGCCGCCGTCGGCGACGACGGACTCGGACACCGGGACGCCGTGCATCCGGCCGCCCACTCGGTCGCGTGCCTCCAGCACCGTGACGTCCGCACCCGCCGCGGCGAGGTCGACGGCCGCCGTCAACCCTGCCAGGCCGGCACCGACGACGACGACGCGCATGTCCGGCGCCGTCACGAGACCGTGGCGGCGACTCTGGCGGACAGGCCGCTGGGGGTGGGGTCGTCGGCGAAGTCGTCATAGGACAACTCCACTCCGAAGTCACGGGCGATCGCGCTGAGCACCCGGGTCGCCAGCAACGAGTCGCCGCCGAGCTCGAAGAAGTCCGAGGTCGAGTCGACCTTGGTGGTGTCGAGGACCCTGCGGAAGATCTCGACGACGTCATCGGGGCTCATGGAATCGCTCCTTCGTTGTTGTGGTCCGCCGCGGCGTTCACCGTCGCCGTCCGGTCGACTTTCCCGCTTGCCGTAAGAACCAGGCGGGCAATGAATTCGAATCGTGTGGGAACGACCTGGCTGGGCAGCCGTTCACGGAGGTGGGACTTGAGGTCGGCCGCCGTAGCCGCCCCGGCGAGCACGACGAAGGCCGCCAGCGTCGTGCGGCCGAGACGCCGTTCGCCGACGACGACGGCCCCAGCGACCGCGGGATGGGAGAGCAGCTGAGCTTCGACCTCCGCCGGATGGATCCGTACGCCAAGGACTTTCAGCTCGTCGTCGGCGCGGCCGAGGCCGTGTAGGAGACCGTCGCCGGCACGGCTGACCACGTCGCCGGTCCTGAACCAGGTCGTGACGCCGTGACCGTGATCGGCGATCGGAAAGCGTTCGGCGGTGAGCTCGGGTGAGCCGAGGTACCCGCTGGCCAGCGCCGGGCCGGACACCAGCAGTTCGCCGTCGGCGGTGACGTGGTCACGGACGTGGGTCAGCGGGCGCCCGAGCGGAGCGCCCTCGAGTGCCGGATCGGCGCCGGGGCCACTGAGCAGGACCGCGTGGGTCACCATGGCCGTCTCCGTGCATCCATAGGTGTTGAGCAACTGGACGCCGGCGACGTCGAGTTCCCTCCACTGCCGCAGCCGGGTCGGGTCGACCCGCTCGCCGCCGATCACCACCAGCCGCACGTCGGCGGGCAGGCCCATGCGTTCCTCGTGGAGGTAGAGCACCAGCTCGTGCCAGAACGCGGTCGGCAGATCCACCACGGTCACCCGCCGTTCGGCCAGCATCCGGACGAAGTTCGGCAGTGACTTCGCGTGCGCGCGGTCGTCGAAGACGACTGCCGCACCGGAGGTGAGGGCGGGCAGCATCTCCTCCAGCGAGGTGTCCCATGCCAGAGCGGCGAATTGGAGCACGCGGTCCTCGGGGACGAGTTCGAAGAGTCCGCGCAGGGCGCGCACCGCGACGGTCAGGGCCAGCCGGGACACCACCACCGGCTTCGGCGTGCCGGTCGAGCCGGAGGTACACAGCACGTACGCCGGATCGGACGGGCGGCTCGGCGACTCGTACCGCTCCACGGGCGCGGGAAGCACGCGTCGAGGTTCCGCCGGGTACACCCGACCCAACCCGAGCACGTCGGCCACGGCCTGCCGACGGGCACTCGGCAGCGCGGCGTCGACCGGGCAGTAGACCGCTCCGGCCGCCAGCACGCCGAGCAGGAACTGCACGGCACCCGGCGAGTGCGAGACCAGGCCGCCAATCAGCTCGGGCGGGCCGTCACCACGGCGGCGGTGATGCCACGCCAGCCCCCGGACGCCGTTCTCCAGATCGCGGTAGGTGATCGTGGTCCCGTTCTGTTCGACTGCGGTGCGGTCCGGGAATGCGGTTGCGGCGCCGGTGAAGTCGTCGACGACGTCGCCGGCGACGCCGTCCGGACCACGACCGGTCGATCTCCGGACGTCCTCGACGGTCACGAGCCGAACCTCCCCTCGGTTCGCGGTCGCCACGGGACGTCCAGGGCCCGGTGTTCGGCGCGGAAGCGAAGACGTGGTTTTTGCACCACCGTCCACGACAGCGTGTCGGTGCAATTGGCGAAGCTGAGCTTGAGCCGATTCTCCCCAGCCATGAAGTCATAGACCTTCGCCCCCTGCCGCCACGCACGCTCGACGGCGAGCGCATGGGCGACGACGCCGGGACGCTCTCCTGCCGCCGGCTGGACGAATCCGCTCTGGTACGCGTACACGTGCTGGGCCAGGACGAAGTTGTAGAGCACCCCGATCGTGCGGTCGCCACTGCACACCCGCAGTAGCTGAATGGATCCGTCGGCAAAGGCGCGTTCGATGAGGCGTTCGTGGAAGCGCTCGAAGAAGTCGTGCGTAAAGGCGTGTGCCACACCGCGTCGCTGCCACCAGGACACGTGCAGCCGCTTGAGGATTCGGAAGTACTCGTGCGCCTCGGCCACCGTGGTCGCCTCGTCGATCCAGATCGGCTCGAGCCGTCGCCGTGCCCGCCGCAGCTGTGAGCGGCCGTTGCGACTGAGGATGGCCGCGATGTCGCCGCGACTCTGCGACAGCGTCGAGAGGTCCACCGCGAACGACGGTTCGCGAGCCTCCATGCGGAGCAATCCTCGATCCTCGACCTGGTACGGAGCCGGGGCGGCGGCCACCCCCGGGAAGCTGAGCTCGTCGACGTCCTTGGCGTCGACGAAGGCCTCCAGCAGACCGTCCCAGCCGATCCGCGGATCGGCGAGCAAGGCGTTGTGCTCCAGGTGAATGCAGTCGAAGGCCGGGTCGCCGGTGGCGTTGACGACCCAGCGGCGCGCGCGGATGATCCCACGCCGGCGCACGATCGCGTCGCCGAGAACCGCGAGTGCCACCGTCCGTCCCGCCGACACGCCCCGCAGCAGGCGCGGCCGCTCCCTGGGCGGAATCATCTCCAACAGGGTGCCAATCCAGTTCCACGACACGAAGAACGACGGCGAGGCGTCGCGTTCGAGCCGCCGCCACTCCTTCTCGAGTTCGACGAGTGCCCCGAGGGGCTCGACGGTGAAGCGAACGTCGGCGCGATCTGGCATGACACCCCCGAGTGCGGGCCGCTGCCCGCCGGCTACCACGGCACGCATGTGAGCTCGCTGTAGAGGTAGTCGACCTGGTTGGGTCGAAGACTGTCGCTGCGGTACATCTTCGGCCAGTTGGTCACCGAAAACGACAGCGGTGGTTTGCGTTCGATGATCCTCAGCTCGGCGAGAGTGGCCACCAGGCGATGACGGACCAGCAGGTGACTGGTCAGCGGACGCAGGGCACGGTGGAACAGCTCCGGATTGCTGACGTGCAGGACGAGGGCCACCGGCCGGTCCTTGAAGCGTGATTCCCGGTACACGACGTAGCAGGACTCCCTGCCCCGGGTCACGACCAGGTGCCGGGCCGCGAGCGTCGTCGCGTGGTCGCGGTACAGCGTGTGCGCGCTGCCGGCCAGCACCTCCTCGATGACGTCCGGGTCACTGCTGATCCGGGTCCCGGTCGGGACGGCGAGCCACGGCAGATTCGGGATCAGCGCCGCCGACGTGTCGAGGTAGCGAAACCCGGACCAGGCGAGGATCTCCTGCGGCCCGACGTCGGCGGTGAGCACCGTGAAGTGGTAGCCGTCCTGCGCCACCAGCGCCTTGAGCAACGACAAGCTCCGCGAACGATATTGGGGCAGGACGCACCAGGATCCCATGTTGCAGAACCGCTCCGGTCGCCCGTCGACGAGCCTCTCGGAGTACAGCGCCAGCAGGGCACCGACCACGCGGTCGTCGTCGCGGAGCATGAATCCGTGGTTCGGCGACGTGGCTTCCCAGGGCGCCGAGGCACAGGCGAGGTGCCACGGGACGTGGGCGTTGAGGTTGTCGCGAAGGAAGTCTGCGACCGCGGTGACGTCGTCGGCGGAGATCGGTACGACGTCCGCGTTCGCCTGACGCGTCCGGCGCCGCACGGCGGCACCGCCCAATTCGCCCTCGGGAACCATCATTGGACGCCCGCCCGGGGCTGTTCGGTGAAGTCGTCGACGGGACAGTCGTTTTCACCGTTGTGACGCCACCACGACCGACCGGCGGCCGGCAACGTGTCGATCGGGTCGTAGAAGGGGTAGAACCGGCCCGAACCGTCGACCTCCGCTTGATCCAGCCCGGTCTTGTAGTTCTTGGTCCAGTAGGAGATGCCCAACGTCCGATCGTATTGAGCCACTTGGTGAACCCACCGCTTGCCGACGTAGGGAACGTCGCAGACGATTCTTGGCGTCGCATAACCGGGCAGGTAGCCCATGATCGCCACCTGCAGCTGCTGGGCGTCCCACAGCGAGGTCCGCCAATGTTCGGCGTTGGGAATCATGTCGCACATGTAGAAGTAGTACGGAAGGATGTTGGCTTCACCCTGGAGTGCCATGCACAGGTCGAGCAGGTCGTCGGCGGTGGCGTTCACCCCACGCATCAGGACACCCTGGTTTCTGACGTCGCGCAGGCCGGCGTCCAGCAGGGCCCGCGCCGCCGCGGCGACCAACGGGGTCACGGACTGAACGTGGTTGACGTGGGTGTGCAGCGCCAGGTTGACCCCGCGAGCCGCTGCCTTGCGCGACACCCGGTGCACGCCCTCGAGCACCGCCGGTTGCAACCAATGCTGCGGCAGGGCAGCCAGCGCCTTCGTCGCGAGGCGGATGTCGCGAACGGAGTCGATCTCGAGGAGATGCCCGAGGAAGGCCTCGAGTCTGGGCCACGGCACGTTCGCGACGTCGCCGCCCGACACCACGACGTCGCGCACGGTGGGGGTCGCCCGAAGGTAGCCCAGGATCCGATTCTGACGATCCACCGGATGCATGGTCAGTCGCGCCTTCGTGACCGTGGGTGTGGAATTGCCCACCAGGTCCATCCGCGTGCAGTGTCCGCAGTATTGCGGGCAGGTCGACACCAGCTCCGCCAGGACCTTGGTCGGATAGCGGTGGGTGAGACCCTCCTCCACCCACATCTCGCTCTCGTGCAACGAGTCTCGATCGGCATAGGGATGCGAGCACCACTCCGGATCGCGATCACTGAGCACCGGCAGCAGATAGCGTCGGATCGGGTCGGCGTAGAAGGCCTCGGTGAGATCCCGTCGCTCCGGCACGCCATGCGGTGCCATCGTGTTGAGCATCTGCGGCGGCAACAGCATCGACATCGTCGCCTTCGACCGTTGGTCGGCGTCCACATCGGCATAGAAGGCGTCGTCGAGGCGGTCGCCCATGACCGCACGCAGCTGGGCGATGTTCTTCACCGAATGCGCGCGCTGCCACTGGGCGTCGCGCCAGTCCGACTCGGTGACCGATGCCCATCCCGGGAATCGACGCCAGTCGGGCTCGGTCAGCTCCCGCCGCACGTAGGTGTACGGCTGTTCGGTGGCCGCCGTGAACGCCGTTCGAGGCGCGTCGTCCTCCACCGCGGTCATGCGTCGACCAGACGGGTCGGCTCGGGATCGAGGGTCGCCCGCAGCCATTGCATGGTGCGTTGGATTCCGTCGGCCAGACTCGTGGCGGGCGTCCATCCGAGTGCTCGACCCGCCTTCGTCGCGTCCAGGGCGATGGCGTGCAGCTCACCGGTACGAGTCTCGGCGAAGTGCGGTACCGACGATTCGTCGAGCGCCTCGGCCACCAACCGGTGCACGTCGGCGACGGTCGTCTGGATTCCCGTGCCGACGTTGTAGGTGCCGACCGTCGTCAACGGCGCCCGGCCGGCCCGCGCGAACGCGTCGACGACGTCGTCGACGTAGACGTAGTCACGGGTCGACGTGCCGTCGCCGTACACGGTCGCGGCGTGGCCGCTGATCAGCTTGGTGCCGAAGACGGTGATCACACCGGCTTCACCGCGCGGATTCTGCCGCGGCCCAAACACATTGGACAGGGCCAGGCAGATCGGCGCGATGCCGTACATCGCGGCGTAGGCACCCACGTACATCTCCCCGGCCACCTTGGCCGCCGCGTACGGCGAGAGGGGGTTCGGATGGGCGGCCTCGTCGACCGGAAGGCACGTGGGCGCCCCGTAGCGCGAGCCCCCCGACGCGGCATACACCAGCCGCGGGACCCCGGCCCGCCGGCAGGCCTCGAGCACGTTGATGGTGCCCAGCACGTTGGTGCGGGCGTCGAACATCGGATTCGACACCGACGCTCGAAGGTCGACCTGAGCGGCGAGGTGGAACACGACGTCGGGGTTGGACCCGGCCACGACGCCACCGAGTTCGGGGGCGCCCACGTCCAGGTTCACTAGCGTGAACCGTGGCCCACCAATCCTGTTGTGGCGATGGGCATTCTCGAGGTTGGCGACGACGCCGCCACCACTGAAGTCGTCGACGCCGACCACGTCATGGCCGTCGCTCAACAGACGGTCCACCAGAGTGGAACCGATGAATCCGGCCGCGCCGGTCACTAGGGTACGCATGCTTTCGTGCTCCTGTTCAGGACTGTTGGATGGTGCGGACTCACTGCCGCCGACGGGTCACCACGTCGCGCATTCTCAATACGCCCCCCGGTGCTCGAAGACCGACCGGACGGTCTTGGCGATGATCACCAAGTCGGCTGCCATCGACCAGTTGTCGACGTAGGACAGGTCCAGCCGGATCGCATCACTCCAGGACAGGTCGGACCTGCCGCTCACCTGCCACAGACCCGTCACACCGGGCTTGACGAGAAGCCGCCGCCGAGAGTCGGTTTCGGTCTCCTGACCGTTGACCGCGAACAGTGGGCGGGGACCGACCACACTCATCTCGCGCCGGAGCACGTTGATGAACTGCGGTAGTTCGTCGATGCTGAAGCGCCGCAGCACCCGCCCAACGGGCAGCACCCGCGGGTCGTCCCGGATCTTGAACAGGTTGCCGTCACATTCGTTGCTGTCCAACAGCTCGGCCAGCTTCTGGTCGGCGTCGACCACCATCGTGCGGAGCTTCAGCATGCGAAACGGCCTGCCGCCGAATCCGATGCGCTCGGAGGCGTAGAACACCGGGCCCCGGCTGGTGAGCTTGATGGCCGCCGCCGCCACCAGCAATACCGGCAGGACCGCTGCCAGGGCCGCGGCGGCAAAGCAGAGGTCGAAGGCACGCTTCTGAAGACGCTCCGCGCCGCGATACTGGGGCTTGTCGATGTGGAGGAGCGGCAGCCCGGCGACCGGCAACATCGACAGTCGCGACGCCGCGACGTCGGTCACCCCGGGTGAGACGACGAGCTGGACACCCATTGGCTCGAGCTTCCAGATCAGCTGGCGAATCTCTTGCACCCCGAGATGGTCGGTGCCCACCACTGCCAATGTGTCCGCGCCGCACTCGGCGATCAATCTCTCCACGTCGTCGATGCGCGCACCGACGACGGGAACGGCGCCACCGCGAACCGGAAGCCGCTCGCCGACCCTGCTTGGGTCCCCCGGTATGCACGCCCCGACCACCTGGAACCCGTCACCGGGGTTTCTGGTCAGCTCGTTCGCGAGATCCACTACGGCCGAGCCGTTTCCGACCGCCAGCACCGAGGTTTGATACTTGCCCTCGCGCCGCTTGCGCGCCACGTGCCGCCGGCCCAGCCACCTGCTGAGCACGAGTCCCAGGATGCCCAGCGGAAGGGCCACGGCCAGATAGCCTCGCGCGATGTCCAGCTTGAACAACAGTTCCGCGATGGCGATCGCACCGAAGGTCCACAGGGACGCCTCGACCGGGCGCCGGTACTCTTCGACACCTCCGATGATCTTCGTCGACCGGGCGCGGAAGCCCGCGAGGTTGGCGAGCCACACCACCGCGATCAGCACCGACGACGCGGTGGCGAACCTATGGTCGTCGTGACCTGCCACCAGCGGCGCGTGACCGAACCTGGCGTACTGCGCGAAGGTGACTGCGCCACAGACGACGACCGTGTCGGCCACCCGAAGGTAGGCGGCGTGCCGCCGTTGCCAACGCGACCGGCTGAAGTCGGGCGCCGGCGGCGCAACGGACTCACCGGCACCGACCGGCCGAACACTCTGAATCGTCATGATGCGCCAACCTCCTGCAATGCCTGGGCATGCCACTCGATGGTTCGGGCAATCCCGTCGCGCACCCGCACCCGCGGGCTCCAGCCCAGCCGTTCGCGAGCCCTCGTGATGTCGGGCTTGCGTCGGGTGGGGTCGTCCTGCGGTAGCGGATGGAACTCGATCCTCGACGGCGATCCGACCAGGTCGCGGACCAAGGTGGCGATCTGACGGATGGTGAGCTCCACTGGGTTGCCAAGGTTGACCGGACCCGGCTCGCGCGAGTCGAGCATCGCCAACAGCCCGCGCACCAGATCGTCTACGTAGCAGAGGCTTCGGGTCTGGCTGCCGTCACCGAACACGGTCAGCGGCGCACACCGAAGCGCCTGGTCGATGAAGCTCGACACGACGCGGCCGTCGTCCGACCGCATCCGGGGCCCATAGGTGTTGAAGATCCTCACGATCCCGGTGTCGGCCCCATGGGCCGTGCGGTAGGCGGTCGTCAGGGCCTCCGCGTAGCGCTTGGCCTCGTCGTACACGCTTCTCGGACCGGCGGGATTGACGTTGCCCCAATAGTCCTCGGTCTGAGGGTGTACCAGCGGATCGCCGTAGACTTCGCTGGTCGAGGCCAGGACGAAACGCGCAGAGTTGGCCAACGCGACGTCGAGCACGTTGCGAGTTCCCTCCGAGCCCGTCCGGAGTGTGAAGATCGGCCGCCGGAGGTACGCCACCGGCGACGCCGGACTGGCGAGGTGCAGCACGCCGTCGACGTCGCCGACGTCGACCGGCTCGAGCACGCTGGCCTCGACGAACGTGAACCGCGGCGAGGAGAGGAGCCGGGTGAGGTTCGCGCGGGAGCCGCTCGACAGATCGTCGACGCAGACGACGGTGTCACCACGGTCGACGAGCGCGTCGCACAGATGCGATCCGACGAAACCGGCTCCGCCAGTGACGAGTATCTTCATGAGCTCCCCCCGGTGCTCCACGTAGTCGCGTGGGATGTGTAGTGGTAGGTGTGCGTCGTCACGCACACCCGAATCCGCGGTAGGCCCAACCGGCGTCTCGCCAGCTGCGCGAATCGAGGCAGTTGCGGGCGTCGATGATGCACTTCGACCTGGTGACGCCGGCGAGTTCGGTGGGCTGCATCCGGCGGAATTCGTGCCACTCGGTCAGCACCATCACCACATCCGCCCCGATGCACGCTTCGGCGGCGGAGAAGGCGTAGTTCAAGTCCGGGAACGCCTTTCGGGCGTTGTCCATCGCCTTCGGGTCGTACACGGTGACGTCGGCGCCCATGCCGCGAATTTGATCGGCCACGTCGAGGGCGGGCGAGTCGCGGATGTCGTCGGTGTTGGGCTTGAACGCCGACCCGAGGATGGCCACCCGCGCACCGCGCAGAGAACCGCACTCCTCCTCGGCGATCGCGACGATCTGGCCGCGGCGCCGCACGTTGATCTCGTCGACCTCTCGCAGGAACGACAGGGAACGGCCCACCCCGAGCTCGTCGGCCCTAGCGATGAAGGCACGGATGTCCTTGGACAGGCATCCGCCGCCGAAGCCCAGACCGGCGTCGAGGAACCGCCGCCCGATGCGCTCGTCCCACCCGATGGCGTCGGCGAGGGTCGTCACGTCGGCCGACGCGGCCTCGCAGACTTCCGCGATGGCGTTGATGAACGAAATCTTGGTGGCAAGAAAGGCATTGGCGGCAACCTTGACGAGCTCTGCCGTCGCGAGGTTCGTCACGAGCAGGGGGACGTCCTTCTCGAGTACACCTCGGTACAGTTCCCGCAGCGTCGCCTCGGCACGCGAACCCTCGCGGCTCTCGACGCCCACCACGATCCGGTCCGGGTGCAGGGTGTCCCGCACCGCGAACCCCTCCCTGAGGAACTCCGGATTCCAGGCCAACTCCACCGCGTCACCGGCGGCGGCAAGGCTACGTGCCCGCTCTGCCAGCCGTTGCGCGGTCCCGACCGGCACCGTCGACTTGCCCACGATGAGGGCCGGCCGGTCCAGGTGCGGACAGAGCGCCGTCATCGCCGCGTCGAGGTAGGACAGGTCGGCGCCGGAGCCCGCAGAGTTCTGGGGTGTCCCGACGGCGAGGAAGTGGACGTCGGCGAAGGCGGCCGCCTCGGCGATCGAGCCGCTGAATCGCAACCGCCCCGTGGCGAGGCCCGCTTCGACGGCGTCCTGCAGATCCGGCTCGAAGAACGGCACGACACCCGATTGCAGCTTGGCTACCTTGTCGGCGTCCACGTCGACGGCCAACACGTCGTGGCCGAGCCGAGCCAGACACGCCGCGTGGGTCGTCCCCAGATAGCCAGCGCCTATTACCGAGACCTTCATCGCGATTCCTTGATCGTGGGATCTACTCGACCGTCACCGATTTGGCGAGGTTGCGGGGCCGGTCGACGTCGCGGCCCAGAGCGAGCGCGAGGTCACGGGCCAGGATTTGCAGCGGGAGAACGCTCTCGATCGGACCCCACGCTGCAGCGGGATCGCATTCGACGGCGACCGTGCCGCCGGGTGTTCCGATGCTCGTGATGCGCCCGCCCCGGGCGCACACCTCTGCCACGTTCATCGCCAACCGGGGATCGCCGTTGTCCACGACCACGACCGGAGTGCCGTCGTCGACGAGCGCGAGCGGTCCATGCTTGAGTTCGCCGGCCGGATAGTGCTCTGCCCACCGGTAGCTGAGCTCCTTGAGTTTGAGCGCACCCTCTGCGGCATACGGCAACCCGGACCCCCGGGCGATGAAGATGAACCCGCTCGCGTCGACCAACTCGTCGATGATCGGGGGCACCGCACACTTGGCCACCGTCGCAGCGGCTGCGAGCCGGTCTGGAAGCCGTCGGAGGTCGTCGACGACGCCCTGGGCCACCGCCGACGACACGCGTCCGGCATCCACGAGTGCCGACACGGTCACCGCCACCCCGGCGACGATCTGGCAGACGAAGGTCTTGGTCGCCGCCACCCCGATCTCCGGCCCGGCCAGGCAGCCGACGACCGCGTCCGCACGCCGTGCCAGCGTCGAGTGCGAATTGTTGGTGAGCGCGAGAAGGTTGGTCGCAGGCCATGGTTGGGCCGTCGCGCTCAGCACGTCGGCGGTCTCACCAGACTGGCTGATGGCCAGCCGCATGGTGTTCGGCTCGGCGATCTCCGCATCGGCCTCGCTCGCCACCGTCACCCGCACCGGGAGCCCGCCCACCCGACGAAGAGCGTTGCCGATGACACGCCCGGCGTTCAGGGAGGTACCGCATCCGATCACCTCCACCCGGTCGAAGGGCGCCATGCCAAGACTCCGCCAGAGACCTCCGTCGGCCACTCCCCCGGCGAACTCGTCGACGACCCGTGCGACTGCGGCGGGCTGCTCGTCGATCTCCTTGGCCATGTAGTCGGCGCGACCGTTCAGGCCAGTGGCAGCCGCGGTCCAGGTGCACGGGATGAGTCGTGAGAACGTCTCGCCCGTCGCGTGTTTGGTCCATCCGTTGTGTCCGGTGAGCTCGACGACTTCCCCGTCCTCGAGGGCCCGGAACTCGGTCACCCAGTCTGCGACCGCCGCGATGTCGCTGGTGGCGAAGTCGCCGTGGCGCGTGTGCGCGACGAGTAGCGGGGAACGACGGGCCGCGACCACGATCCGGCCGGACCGCTCGTCGAGCACTGCGAGCGCCCAGGACCCTCGGAGTTGGTTCAGCGAGGACCGCACCGCGTCGACGAGGTCGTCGTCTGACGTCGTCATCCGGTCCTCGATCAGGTGAGCGATCACTTCACTGTCGACCTCGGTGACGATGGCGTGCCCGGCCTGCTGGAGGTCGAGCCGGAGGTCTGCGGCGTTCTCGACGATGCCGTTGTGCACGATGCTGATTCGGCCCGTGCAGTCGACGTGCGGGTGCGCGTTGCCCTCCGTCGCAGGTCCGTGCGTCGCCCACCGGGTGTGGCCGATGCCGACTCCGTCGAAGGCAGCTCCGGTCCAGTTGCGAACGGCGCCGTCCAGCGCACCAATCCGCTGCACGGTGCGCATGCGGACGACGTCACCGGCAGTGGTCCGTGCCGCGACACCCACGGAGTCGTAACCGCGATACTCGAGTCGACCGAGGGCGACGAGGAGGTAGTCCATTGCGGACGAATGCGTCCGGCAGGCGATGATGCCGCACATCATCCGTCCGCCCGTCTGGGGCCGGCCGGCAAACCACGCGTTTCGGCCGTCGGCGAAACCATTTGCGGCACAACGGTCGACCGCATGGGGCCTGCCAGCGATCGAAAGCCGGGGTCTGGAGCTAACTGGATGAGCACCCCATAACTATCGGGGCGCGCAACGTTTCCGTACATGGACCATCGGGCCCAATTTCGGGTAGCACCAGGAACTAGATCGTGGGTCCTAGACGTGCAGACGCGAGGCGCGCGACAGTGCGGCCGCTTCGGTGCGAGTCCTGACCCCCAGCTTGGTCAAAACACTGTGTACGTGGTTCTTTACGGTGTGAACCGCAATGGACAGCTGCGCGGCGATGTCCTGGTTCGACCGCCCCAATTCCAATAGCGCCAGAATCTGGCTCTCGCGTGTGGTGAGAGGGGCTAGTTCCCTCCCCGGCCGTTCCCGTCGCGCCGCCAGGGCGGACATGCGTCGGAGCAACATCGCGGCGACCTCGGGCGGGCACGAGGCGTTGCCGACGGCAACGTTGCGCATCAGCGCGAGAAGGTCCTGCAAGGAATCGCTTCGCATGTGATATCCGGCGACTCCGGCCTCGGCACAAGCGATTACCTCTGCTTCGTCGTCCTCGGAGGCCCCCAGGACGATGACGCGGGCACCCGGACTGAGATCCATGGCGGCTCGAAGCAGCAGGGCACTCTCACGGGTGGAGATGTTCAGCAAGACGATCTGCGGCTCGGTCTCCTGGAGTGCCGACACCAACGAGGCTAGATCCCAGGCGATGTGGAGGTCTGCCCTCAGATTGGGTTCGAAGATGGCGGCCAGGTTCTCACGATAGAGCATGCAATCGTCGATGATCAGGATGCTCGCGTCCCGCAACGGATCCGGAATCGTTTCTTCCCAAGCCATCTCAGGTCTGCCCGCAGGCTATCTCGACTCGCACCGCCTCACTATTGCGCGGGTGGGCATGGTCGTACATGAATCGTTGGGACCATTTTCGCACGCGTCGGGGACCGGTTCGTTGAGCTCATCCGGCCACGCTGACCGAGCGTGACAGGGCCACGGCCTGTCCCCGCGTCCGTACCCCCAGCTTGCTCAAGATGCTGTGCACGTGGTTCTTGACGGTGTGTAGCGCGATGCAGAGTTGATCGGCGATCTCGCGATTGGACAGGCCCATTTCGAGCATGCGCAGGATTTGGGCCTCTCGGGCGGTGAGGACTAGTTCGCCCGTGTCGGGCTTGCGCTCGGCAGCCAACGTCGAGAGTCGGCGCAGCAGAATGGCCGCGACCTTGGGCGAACACACGGATTCGCCCGCAGCAATCTTGGCGATCAGCGAGACCAGGTCGTCGAAGGACTCGTCGCGAAGGTGGTAGCCCGTAACCCCCGCCTCTGCGCAAGCGATGATCGTCGGCTCGTCTCCCTCCCACACCCCGACCGCGATCACCTTGGTCTCGGGTCTGCTCCGCGAGACGCCCTTCAGCAGCGCCGCGGCGTCACCGGTGCTCATGCTCAGCAGCACGACGTCGGGAGGGCACTGCTCGAGGCAGGACGAGAGCGAGGTGGTGTTCCACGCGACGTGCGGCGCAGACGTCAGGCTCGACGCCAGCGCCGTGGCCAGGTTCTGCCGGTAGAGCGTGTTGTCGTCGACGATCAGGACCGTGGCGTCGATCAGTCGTAGACGGTCGGGCTCGGGTCGCGACGGCACGTGGCCGTGGCCGGCGAGGGACGTTCCCCTCGACCCGTGAAGTGCGTTGACGAGCTGCCCTGGCCGAAACTTTGCCAGATATGCAACGTCGTGCTCGTGTTCCCCCATTGTCAGTCACCCCCGTGAGCGCCTTGCCGTCTAGAGCGCTCGTAAGGCGACATACTACGCACGCGTCAGCCTCGTGGGAAGGGGAATTTGTCAGGCCTGGACATTTGCTGAAAGTGCACGCAGCCGCGGATGTGCGAGCATGGGCTTCAGCTAACCAAGGATCAACCCCGAGGTCGGCACGCCCGTTCCGGCCGTGACCAGCACGTGCTCGACGTCGGGCACCGGGTTGACGGAGGTTCCCCGCAACTGTCGGACCCCCTCGGCGATGCCGTTCATGCCGTGGATGTACGCCTCGCCGAGCTGGCCGCCATGGGTGTTGATCGGCAGCCTGCCGCCGATCTCGATGGCGCCGTCGGCGATGAAGTCCTTCGCCTCACCCCACCCGCAGAAGCCGAGCTCCTCGAGTTGGATCAGGGTGAACGGCGTGAAGTGGTCGTAGAGGATGGCGGTCTGGATGTCGGTCGGCTGCAACCCCGACTGCACCCACAGCTGCTTGCCGACCAGACCCATCTCGGGCAGGCCGTCGAGCTCCGGACGGTAGTAGCTCACCATCGAATACTGATCCGGGCTCGCGCCTTGGGCGGCAGCCTCGATGACCGCAGGCCGGTTCTTCAGGTCCTTGGCCCGCTCGGCCGAGACGATGACCAATGCGACTCCGCCGTCGGTCTCCTGGCAGCAGTCGAGCAGGCGCAAGGGTTCGGCGATGAACCGGGAGGCCTGATGCTCCTCGATGGTGATCGGCTTCTCGTAGAAGTAGGCCTTCGGGTTCTTGGCGGCATGCTTGCGGTCGGCGACCGAGATCGCGCCGAAGTCCCGGCTCGTGGCGCCGGACAGGTGCATGTACCGCTTGGCTATCATCGCGACTTGCGCTGCGGGAGTGGACAATCCGTGCGGATACGAGAACGAGTTGTCCACACCGGTCGAATCGGCGTTCTCCACCAGGCGCATCTGCACCTGACCGAATCGCATGCCGGAACGCTCGTTGAATGCGCGGTAGGCCACCACGCAGTCCGCGACCCCGGTGGCCACGGCCATCGCGGCCTGCTGCACGGTCGCACACGCCGCACCGCCGCCGTGGTGGATCTTGGAGAAGAACTTGAGGTCCCCGATACCCGTGGCCCGGGCGACCGCGACCTCGGTGTTGGAATCCATCGTGAACGTGGTCATGCCATCGACGTCGGCGGGCGTCAGGCCGGCGTCGTCGAGCGCGTCGAGAACCGCCTCGGCCGCGAGCCGAAGCTCGCTGCGACCGGAGTTCTTGGAGAAGTCGGTGGCGCCGATGCCGACGATCGCCGCCTTGCCGGACAAGCTCACGCGTTCACTCCCATCACGAGCGTCGCATTGGCGATCACGTGATCGCCAAGGCTGTTGGCGCCCACTATCTTCAACGTGATCAGGTCGTCGTCCACGGCGGTGACCTCGCCGGAGAACGTCACCGTGTCGTAGGCGTACCACGGCACGCCGAGCCGCAGTTTGATCGACTTGACCCTCGCCTGCGGCCCGGCCCAGTCGGTGATGAAGCGCTCCACCAGACCGGTGTCGGTGAGGATGTTGACGAAGATGTCCTTGGACCCCTTCGCCTGCGCCTTGTCGCGGTCGTGGTGCACGTCCTGATAGTCCCGCGTGGCGATGGCCGTCGAGACGATGAACGTGGGATCACCGTAGAGCACGAGCTCGGGAAGCTTGGTACCGACGTCGACGGCGCTCACGTGACGGGCTCCCAGGCGTAGTTGGTCCAGGCCGGCCCGACGTGGTTGGCCGGGAAGTCGACGTACATGGCGCGCACCGGCATTCCGACCTCCACGCGAGCGGGGTCGACGTTGCGCAGTTCGCCGAGCATCCGCACACCTTCCTCCAGCTCGACGAGGGCGATCACGAACGGCGGGGTGCGGCCGGGCACCTTGGGCGCGTGGTGCACGACGAAGCTGAACACCGTGCCGTTGCCACTCGCGACCTGGTAGTCCGTGGTCTCCTCGCGGTCGAGCCACAGCGCAGGCACCGGCGGATGCTGCAACGTGCCGTCGGCGCGCTTCTGGATGCGCAGTTCGTGGGCGTCGACGCCCTCCCAAAAGAACTTGGTGTCCTTCGACGACGCGGGCCGCATGGCGTTGTCCGGGTCGAGGTCCTCGGGCACCGACGACGGCGCCGGCTGGGCGTCCTGAGCGTCCCGCGGGATGAACTTCATGATGCGCCAGTCCATTTCGGCGACCGGGTTCACGTCGTCGTCACCGCTGAACCAGGTGATCCTCTGGTTGACGAAGAACCCCTCGCCCAACGCGGTCTGCTTCGGTCCGATCACGTCGGTCAACTCGGCGGTCACGCTCACCTCCTCGCCGGGGCGCAGGTAGCGGTGGTAAGTCTGCTCGCAATTGGTTGCGACGACCCCGACATAGCCTGCGTCGTCGAACAATTGGAGGATCTTGCCAAGCGGATCGTCGTCGGGACGCACGCCGCCGAGGCCCATCATCGTCCACACCTGGATCATGGCGGGCGGGGCGACGACACCGGGATGGCCTGCGGCCTTGGCCGCCTCCTCGTCGTGGTAGATCGGATTGGCGTCGCCGAGTGCGTCGGTCCAGTGGTCCACCATCGGCTGGTTGACCGGGTGACGACCGACCCGCGGGGTGCTGCGGCCCTCCGACTTGACTCGTTCTGCGGCAGCCAGGATCTCGTCGACTGCCCCCATCAGCGCGGAACCCGGGGGACGTTGAGACCGGATGCCGCGATCATCTCCCGCATCACCTCGTTGACTCCGCCACCGAAGGTGATGACCAGGTTGCGCTTGGTCTGACTGTCCAGCCACTCGAGCAGTTCCGAGGTCGCGGACTCGGCCGGGTTGCCGTACTTGCCGACGATCTCCTCGGCGAGCCGGCCGACCCTCTGAATGCGTTCGGTGCCAAAGACCTTCGTGGCAGCGGCGTCGGCGACGTTGATCTCCTCACCGCCTGCGGCGACCTGCCAGTTGAGCAGCTCGTTGATCCGCCAGATCGCCTTGATCTCGCCGATGAGGCGAAGGACGTCGTCATGCTCGATCGGGGTGACGCCGTTGCCACCCGGCTTTGACGCCCAGGCGTGGACCTTGTCGTAGATGGCTGCCACCTTGCCGGCGGGCCCGAGCATGACGCGCTCGTGGTTGAGCTGGGTGGTGATCAGTCGCCAGCCGGCGTTCTCCTCGCCGACGAGCATCTCGACGGGCACGCGCACGTCGTTGAAGTACGTCGCGTTGGTGTGATGCGCACCGTCGGACAGGATGATCGGCGTACACGAGTAGCCGGGATCCGACGTGTCGACGATCAGGATCGAAATGCCCTTGTGCTTCACGGCTTCCGGATCGGTGCGGACGGCCAGCCAGAGGTAGTCGGCGTCATGGCCACCCGTCGTCCAGATCTTCTGGCCGTTGACGACGTACTCGTCGCCGTGGCGCACGGCACTGGTGCGTAGGGACGCGAGGTCGGTGCCGGCCTCCGGCTCGGAGTAGCCGATGGCGAAGTGCACGTCGCCGGAGAGGATTCCGGGCAGGAACTTCTTCTTCTGCAGCTCGGTGCCGTACTTCTGCAGCGTCGGGCCGACGGTCTGCAGCGTCACCGCGGGCAGCGGGACGTCGGCCCGGGCCGCCTCGTTGACGAAGATCTGTTGCTCGATGGGTCCGAACCCGTGACCGCCGAACTCCTTTGGCCAGCCGACGCCCAGCTTGCCGTCAGAACCCATTCGCTTGATGACCGCGCGATAAGCCTTGCCGTGCCGGTCGGTCTCCATCTCCGCGGCTTCCTCCGCCGAGATGAGAGTGCTGAAGTACTGCCGCATTTCGGCCTGCAGCTGACGCTGCTCGGGGGTCAGTTCGATGTACATCAGGCTCCCACCAGATCGAGACGATGCGACGGACCGCCCAGGAGCCGGGTCAGGTCCTTGATCGTGGAGTAGTACCGATTCATGGGGTAGGTGATGTCCATTCCCATGCCGCCGTGCAGGTGATGGCAGGTCTGCATCACCGGGGGTGCCTGTGAGGCAAGCCAATACCCGAGGACGTCGAGGTCGTCATCGGCGTCGCGCCCCTCGGAGAGCCGCCAGACGGCCGAGGTCGCGGCCAGTGAGAGGGTGCGCGACGCGATGTAGACCTCGGCCAGTTGCGCCGCCACCGTCTGAAACGTCGACAGCGGCCTGCCGAACTGCTCGCGCTTGGCGACGTAGTCGGCGGTCAGCCGAAGCGCACCGGCCACCAGACCCGCCGCCAGCGCCCCGCTCGCCGCGAGCACCAACTGGTTGACCCGGTGTACGGCGTCGACCCCGGCCAGCACGTCGGACTCCGGGACGGCGACGTCGGCGAACGTGACGGCGTACTCGTCGGATCCGTTGGCGGTCGGCGTCTTGGTGAGCGTCACGCCGTCGGCCGTGGCCGGCACCACGACGGCACCGCCGTCGGTCGTCACCACGATCCAATCCGCTTGGCCCGCATAGGGTACGCCGATCTTCGTACCGGAGAGCTTGCCACCGTGCAGGTTGGTCGACGGCCGTTCCGGCAAGGGTGACCCCGGCTCGTTGAGCGCGGCGGTCAGCACGCCACCCTTGGCCACGGCCCCGAGATAACGGTCCTGTTGCTCGTCGGACGCCAACGCCAGCAGCGGGATGAGGCCGTACCCCAGCGTCGCCAGCGCCGGGCTCACGGTGCCGTGGCGACCGATCTCCGTCAGCGCGGTCGTGATCTCGGGGAGCCCCAGCCCGTCACCCCCGAGGCGTTCCGGCACGCCGAACGCGATGACCCCACCGGCGACGAGTGCGGCCCAGGTGTTGTCCCGGTCGAGCGCTGACGTGACCACGTCGGCGACGGCCTGTTGTCCTTCGTCGGGACTGAAGTCCACCCGAATCCTCCTTGATTCCTAGCGGATGCCGTCGGCCGGATCTAGGCGCGTGCGCCGGTGTAGTCGACCTGCCAGTGCTTGATTCCGTTGAGCCATCCCGACCGTAGCCGTTCGGGCTCGCCGACGGGCTTGAGATCGGGCATGTGGTCGGCGACGGCGTTGAAGATCAGGTTGATCGTCATCCGGGCGAGGTTCGCGCCGATGCAGAAGTGCGCCCCGGTACCGCCGAACCCCACGTGCGGATTCGGGTCGCGCAGGATGTCGAACGCATGCGGATCGACGAAGACGTCCTCGTCGAAGTTCGCCGAACGGTAGGACATGACCAACCGCTGGCCCTTCTTGACCTGCACGCCCGCGAGCTCGGTGTCCTCCAACGCCGTCCGCTGGAACGCCGAAACCGGTGTGGCCCAGCGGATGATCTCGTCGGCCGCCGTCGACGGGCGTTCCTTCTTGTAGAGCTCCCACTGCTCTGGATTGTTCGCCAGCGCGATCATGCCGTGGGTGATCGAGTTGCGGGTCGTCTCGTTGCCCGCCACGGCCAGCATGATGACGAAGAAGCCGAACTCGTCGTCGGAGAGCTTCTCGCCCTCGACGTCGGCCTGGATGAGCGTGGTGACGATGTCGTCGGTCGGGTTCTTGCCCCGCTCGTCGGCCATCGCCATCGCGTACATGATCAGTTCCATGGAGGACTGCGCTGGGTCGACGTCGGCGAACTCCGGGTCCTCACCGCCGGTCATCTCGTTCGACCAGCGGAACAGCTTGTCGCGATCTTCCTGCGGAACACCGAGCAGGCCGGCGATCGCCTGCAGCGGCAGCTCGCAGCTCACCTGCTCGACGAAGTCGCCGGTGCCCTCGGCCGCGGCGGTCTTGGCGATGTTCTGAGCGCGCTGGGCGAGCTCTTCCTCGAGCCGGCCGATGGCACGCGGGGTGAAGCCGCGGGAGATGATCTTGCGCAGGCGAGTGTGGTGCGGGGCGTCCATGTTGAGCATGACGGCACGTTGCATCTCGACTGATTCGCGCGTCATCTCCTTGGGCCACGTCGGGATCGCGCCGTTCTGCCAGCTGGAGAAGACGTCGCTGCGACGCGACACTTCCTTGACGTCGGCGTGCTTGGTGACCAGCCAGTAGCCGTTGTCCTCGAAACCACCGGCACCACCCGGAATGTCCACCCAGTGGATCGGCTCGGACTTGCGCAGCTCGGCGAGTTCGTCGACGGGCAAGCCGGCGAGGTTGACGTCCGGATCGAGGAAGTCGAAGTCGGCGGGAAAATTGAGGGGGGCCATGAGTGCACTCCTAATTGGAACGTGTTCTAGTGCCAGTAAAACATGCCTTCACTGCAGATCAAAGGCGCGGGCGCATCACGGCTTGTCAGAGTAATGAAACGTGTTCTAGCCTGACGGAATGGGCAACCCCGTCATCGTCGAAGCCACCCGCAGCCCCATCGGCAAGCGCAATGGTTGGCTGTCCGGACTGCACGCCACCGAGTTGCTCGGCCTCACCCAGAAGGCTCTCGTCGAGAAGGCCGGCATCGACGCCGGTGACGTGGAACAGCTCATCGGCGGCTGTGTCACGCAGTTCGGCGAACAGTCCAACAACATCACCCGGGTGAGCTGGCTGACGGCGGGTCTGCCCGAGCACGTCGGCGCCACCACCGTCGACTGCCAGTGCGGCAGTGCCCAGCAGGCCAACCACTTGGTCGCGGGCCTGATCTCGGTGGGTGCCATCGACGTCGGCATCGCCTGCGGAATCGAGGCGATGAGCCGGGTCGGCCTCGGCGCCAACGCCGGACCGGACCGTTCGATCATCCGGGCGTCGTCGTGGGACATCGACATGCCCGACCAGTTCACTGCCGCCGAGCGGATCGCCAAGCGGCGCGGCATCACCCGCGAGGACGTCGACGCCTTCGGGCTGGCGTCCCAGCAGAAGGCCGCGCGGGCCTGGGCCGAGGGACGCTTCGATCGCGAGATCTCGCCGATCGTCGCGCCGGTTCTCGACGAGAACAAGCGGCCCACCGACGAGCGAGCGCCGGTCACGCGCGATCAGGGCCTGCGCGACACCACGCTCGAGGGTCTGGCTCAGCTCAAGCCCGTGATGGAGGGCGGCATTCACACCGCCGGCACGTCGTCGCAGATCTCCGACGGTGCGGCCGCGGTGCTCTGGATGGACGAAGACAAGGCCCGTGCCCTGGGACTCACTCCCCGCGCCCGCATCGTCAGCCAGGCCAACGTCGGCTCCGAGGCGTACTACCACCTCGACGGGCCGGTGCAGTCCACCGCCAAGGTGCTGGAGAAGGCCGGTATGAAGATGGGCGACATCGACGTCGTCGAGATCAACGAGGCCTTCGCGTCGGTCGTCTTGTCGTGGGCCCGCGTGCACCAGCCCGACATGGACAAGGTGAACGTCAACGGTGGTGCGATCGCCCTCGGCCATCCCGTCGGCAGCACCGGTGCCCGACTCATCACCACGGCCCTGCACGAACTGGAGCGCTCCGACAAGAGCACCGCGTTGATCACGATGTGCGCCGGCGGAGCCCTGTCGACCGGCACCATCATCGAGCGGATCTAGTGGGTCCCGATCCCGACCGCGTGACGGCCGCTCGGGCCTACATCAGCGCGCTCGCCACCCATCAGGCCGACGGCGTTCCGTTCGCACCGGACTGCACCCGGGTGGAGGTGGGTCTCAAGACGGGTTTCTCGGGAGACCATCTGCGCCGCAGCCTCAACCATGGTCCCCAGTACCGCATCATCGAGACCACGACCGAGCCGGAGTTCGCCGTCGTCGGTGACGCGCTCCGGGCCAAGTTCGACGTCATCACCAAGCCGTCGCTGGCCGGCAGACGCGTGTGCGCCCACGTCGACGAGACGTTCCTCTTCACCGCCGAGGGCAAGATCCGGCACATCAGGGCCAGCATCCGACCGTTCATCAAGCGATAGCGTGCCGCCAGTGACCAACTCGAAGCCCGACCCCTCGCGCCCCTTGACCGCCAAGCAGATCGAAGGCCTGAACTCGGCCAAGGTCGGCACCGCCATCAAGTGGATGTCCAAGGCGCAGACATTCCTGTTCAAGAAGACCAAGGGCAAGATCGGCAACAAGTTCCTCAAGGGGACCGAGGTCGGCATCCTCACGACGATCGGTCGCAAGACGGGTGAGCCCCGTGACAGCCCCCTGCTCTTCCTTCGGGAGGGCGAGCGCATCGTGCTGGTCGCCTCACAGGGCGGCCGGGCCACCAACCCGATGTGGTACCTCAACCTGGTGGCCAATCCGAAGGTCACCTTCCACACCAAGCGCGGAGTGCAAGCGCTCACGGCACGCGAGGCAAGCGACCAGGAACGCGAGGAGTACTGGCCGAAGCTCGACGCCATGTATCCGGACTTCGTCAACTATCGGTCCTACACCGACCGCAAGATCCCGATCGTCATCTGCGACCCCTAGGCGGAATTCTCCCCGGGACGGTTGAGTTGTCCCAAGGGTGTTGGTGCGCAACGGAACCGTGTTGTCGATGGATCCGGCGGTGGGCGACTTCGACACCGGCGACGTCCTGATCGAGGACGACCTGGTCGTCGCCGTCGGACCCGATCTCTCCGAGCGGGCGTCCGGGCACGACGTGCTCGACGCGACGGGCTGCATCGTGGTGCCGGGCTTCGTCGACACCCACCGGCACATGTGGGAGGGAATCCTGCGCGGCAGCGTTCCGCGGGCGACCCTCGACGGTTACTTCGACCGTGTCCTGTTCGGGCTCGGACCACGGCTGAGCCCGGCGCACGTCGGGTTGAGCGAGGCGTTGAGCGCGCACGCCGCGCTCGACGCGGGCATCACGACCGTTCAGGACACCTCCGACGCGAACGACGACCCGGCCCGCACCGACGCCATCGTCGCGGCGCTGCAGCGATCCGGCCTGCGGGCCGTCTTCGCCTACGGGCTGCCGCGACCGTTCGTCGAGCGCCGCGGGGCCGCGTTCCCCGACGACGTGCGGCGCGTGCGACACGAACTACTGGCCGACGATGCGGCGCTGGTGACGATGGCGCTGGCCACGACCCACGGCGGCGCCGACGACGAACGCCACAACGCCGCCCTGGCCGCCGAACTCGACGTCCGTACCGCTCACCACGTTCGACCCGCGATCCTGCCCAGCCGGATGCAGGCCATCGGTGCGCTGCGCCCGAACACCACGTTCGTGCACGGCAACGGGCTCTCCTCCGACGAGCTTCACCTCGTGGCCGACACCGGCGGCTCGCTGTCGATCGCGCCGTTCATCGAGATTGCCATGGAGCTGGGGCAACCCATGGTGCTCGAGGCGCTGGCCGTGCCAGGTCTCAACACGTGTCTGAGCGTCGACGTGGAAGTCACCGGCCCGACCGACATGTTCACCCAAATGCGCCTGGCGTACCTGGCGGCACGGTCGGCGGGGCACGACCTGGACGCGAGAACCGTGCTGGCGATGGCGACGAGCAACGGCGCCGACGCGCTCGGCCTCGAGCGCGTCACGGGATCGCTGACGCCGGGCAAGCAGGCCGATCTGGTCGTCCTTCGGGCAGACCTCCCGTCGGTGCGGCCCGTGCACGATCCGTACGGCACCGTCGTGCTTCAGATGGACCGGGCCAGCGTCGACGCGGTCGTGGTCGCGGGCGTCGTACACAAGCGGGGCGGTCGGATGGTCGAGGACCGCTCGGCGGACTACGAGGAGGCCGAACGCGTGCTTCATGGTTTGCGGGACGCGCCGCCCGGCTAATAGGACGGCATGACCGACGTGTCCGACCGCATCCGCAACTCCGGCGTCCTGGCGCTCGCAATGAAGTACTTTTCGCGCGCCCACATCGCGGTGTACCAGCGCACCAACGGAAAGCTGGGCGCTAAGCTCCTGTGGTTCCCCGCAGCGCTTCTCACCACCACCGGCCGCAAGTCGGGAGAGTCGCGAACGACGGCCACGCTGTGTCTGCGCGACGGCGAGAAGGTGGTCCTCCCAGCGTCTTTCGGCGGCCGCGACGGCAACCCGGCCTGGTATCTCAACCTCAAGGCCAATCCGGATGTCCAGGTGCAGGTCCGCGACGAGCACCTGTCGATGACGGCCCGCGACGCCACCGACGCCGAACGCCGCCGGTACTGGCCGGTGCTCATCAAGATGTACCCGCCCTACAAGGGGTACCGCGACGCCACCGACCGGGTGATCCCGTTGGTGGTCTGCGAACCCGCTCAGGCGCCGTAGACGGGCACCGGCGTTCGGGCCACGCCCAGCAGTTCGGTGACCACCGGAGCCAACTCGGCGGGATCCCAGCGGGCGCCCTTGTCGATCTGCGGCCCGTGTGCCCATCCCTCGGCGACGCGGATGATGCCGCCCTCGACCTCGAAGACCCGCCCCGTCACGTCGCGGGATTCGGTGCTGCCCAACCACACCACCAACGGTGAGACGTTCTCCGGGGCCATGGCGTCGAAGGCGGCGTCCTGGGTGGACATCATCTCGGCGAACACCGTCTCGGTCATCCGGGTGCGCGCCGAGGGGGCGATGGCGTTGACGGTTACCCCGTAACGGCCCATCTCGGCCGACGCGACCAGGGTCAGGGCCGCGATACCGGCCTTCGCCGCGCTGTAATTGGCTTGTCCCACACTGCCTTGCAGGCCGGCGCCGGAACTGGTGTTGACGATCCGGGCGTCCACGGCGTCGCCGGCCTTGGACTTGGCCCGCCAGTAGGCCGCGGCGTGCTTCATCGTCGCGAAGTGACCCTTGAGGTGTACGGCGGTGACGGCGTCGAACTCCTCTTCGCTGGTGTTGGCGAACATCCGATCCCGGACGATGCCGGCGTTGTTCACCAGCACGTCGAGCCCGCCGAAGGCGTCCACCGCGGTCTGGATGAGGCCCTCGGCCTGCGACCAGTCCGCGACGTTGGCCCCGCTGGCCACGGCTTCCCCACCCGCAGCGGTGATTTCGTCGACGACGCCCTGTGCGGCGCTGCCGCCGCCCGCAGGCGAACCGTCGAGGCCGACGCCTATGTCGTTGACGACGACGCGCGCGCCCTCGGCGGCGAAGGCCAACGCGTGGGCCCGCCCGATTCCGCCGCCCGATCCCGTGACGATGACCACCCGGCCGTCAAGCAAGCCCATGTACGTTCTCTCCTCGATTATTTGATGGCACTGGTCGTGGCGAGGTAGTGCGGCGGTTCTCCGCCGCCGTGCACCTCGAGGGATGCGCCGCTGATGTAGGACGCCACGTCGCTGGAGAGGAAGGCCGCCGCCCAGCCGACGTCGGCCGGGGTGGCGAGTCGACCCAGCGGCACGTTGGCCGAGATGGCGGCGATCGACTCCGCGTCGCCGTAGAAGAGTTCGGACTGCTCGGTCTCGACCATGCCGACGACCAGCGAGTTGACCCGGACCTTCGGCGCCCACTCGACGGCCAGCGTGGTGGTGAGGCTTTCGACGCCCGCCTTGGCCGCGCCGTAGGCGGCCGTGCCCGGCGTGGGTCGCCGTCCGCTGACACTGGCGACGTTGACGATGCAGCCGCCGTTCTCCTGCTTCTGCATGTGCTCGTTGGCGTGGTGGGACACCGACAGCGGGGCCAGCAGGTTGAGTTCGACGATCTTCGTGCTGAACCTCGCCGACGCGTCGGCAGCGAGGACGTATGGCGAGCCACCCGCGTTGTTGACGACGACGTCGAGCCTGCCGTGGCGCTCGACGATCGCGTCGACCAGCGCCTTGACCGAGTCGTCGTCGCGCACGTCGCAGGGAATGAATTCGTAGGGCAGACCGTCCACGGGGCGGCGGGCGCAGGTGACGACCGTCGCCCCCTGACCGGCGAATACGGCGCTGATGCCAGCGCCGACCCCTCGCACTCCGCCGGTCACGAGGACCACGCGGCCGGCGAGCCCCAGATAGATTCCAGCCACGTCGGTCACTGTGCTAGCGTACCAAGCAAGTGCTTGCTTAGGTAGCCACCCCAGGAGTTGGTATGACGATCACCACCAAGACCGTGGAGCGGGGCATCGTCTCGGTCACCGTCGACTACCCGCCCGTGAACGCCATTCCCTCACGCGGGTGGTTCGAGCTCGGCGACGCAATCACCGCCGCAGGGCGCGACATGGACACCCACGTCGTGATCCTGCGCGCCGAGGGCCGCGGCTTCAACGCGGGCGTCGACATCAAGGAGATGCAGAACACCGAAGGCTTCACGGCGCTCATCGACGCCAACCGCGGCTGCTTCCACGCCTTCCGCGCCGTGTACGAGTGCGAGGTGCCCGTCGTCACCGCGGTCAACGGCTTCTGCGTCGGCGGCGGCATCGGCTTGGTCGGCAACTCCGACGTGATCGTCGCCTCCGACGACGCGAAGTTCGGCCTGCCCGAGGTGGAGCGCGGCGCACTCGGTGCGGCGACCCATCTCTCGCGACTGGTGCCCCAACACATGATGCGCCGGCTGTTCTTCACCGCCGCGACGGTCGACGCCGCCACGCTGCACCAGTTCGGCTCCGTGCACGAAGTGGTGCCCCGCGCCGACCTCGACGAGGCCGCGCTGCGCGTCGCCCGCGACATCGCGATCAAGGACACCCGCGTCATCCGGGCCGCGAAGGAGGCGTTGAACCTGATCGACGTGCAGCGGGTCAACGCCAGTTACCGGATGGAACAGGGCTTTACGTTCGAGCTCAACCTCGCCGGCGTGGCGGACGAACACCGGGACGCGTTCGCGGGCACCTCGAAGGGGGACAAGTGAGCAAGACGACCACCCTGGACGAGGCCGTCTCGTCGATCGAGAGTGGCATGACCATCGGCATCGGCGGCTGGGGATCGCGGCGCAAGCCGATGGCGCTCGTCCGCGCCCTGTTGCGCACCGACGTCACCGACCTCACCGTCGTCACCTACGGCGGTCCCGACCTCGGACTGCTGTGCTCGGCGAACAAGGTCAAGCGCGTGTACTACGGTTTCGTGTCGCTGGATTCGCCCCCGTTCTACGACCCGTGGTTCGCCAAGGCCCGCACCACCGGCGCCGTCGAGGCCCGTGAGATGGACGAGGGCATGCTCCGCTGCGGGTTGCAGGCTGCCGCGCAACGACTTCCGTTCCTTCCCATCCGCGCCGGCCTGGGCAGCGACGTCCGCGCATTCTGGGGCGACGAGCTCAAGACGGTGCGCTCCCCCTACCCAACCGACGGGGCCTTCGAGGAGCTCGTCGCCATGCCCGCACTGAATCTCGACGCCGCCCTGGTGCACCTGAACCTCGGTGACGCACGCGGCAACGCGGCCTACACCGGCATCGACCCGTACTTCGACGACCTGTTCCTGATGTCGGCTCGGAAGCGGCTGATGAGCGTCGAGCGGGTGGTCTCGACCGAGGAGCTCGTCAAGTCCGTTCCGCCGCAGGTCCTCCTGGTCAACCGGATGATGGTCGACAGCGTGGTCGAGGCTCCCAACGGCGCACACTTCACCACGGCCGAACCGGACTACCGCCGCGACGAGAAGTTCCAGCGCCACTACGCCGAAGCCGCGGGGTCGGAGGAGGCGTGGGCGCAGTTCGTCGACACCTACCTCTCGGGCAGCGAGGACGACTACCAGGCCGCCGTCCGGAAGTTCGCCGAAGAGCAGGAAGGTGCGCGATGACCGCCGAGACGACAGCCGCAACCCGGGCCGAGGTGTGCGCCGTCGCCTGCGCCGAATTGTTCCGGGACGCAGGCGAAATCATGGTGAGCCCGATGGCGAACATGGTGTCGGTCGGCGCGCGCCTGGCCCGGCTGACGTTCTCCCCCGACATCCTGCTCACCGACGGGGAGGCCCGCATCCTGGCGGAGACGCCGGCGATGGGGGCCACCGGAGCCATCGAGGGGTGGATGCCGTTCGGCCGCGTCTTCGAGACCCTGACCTGGGGGCGGCGTCACGTCGTGATGGGCGCCAATCAGATCGACCGCTTCGGCAACCAGAACCTGTCGGCGTTCGGCCCCATCCAGCAGCCGAAGCGCCAGATGTTCGGCGTGCGAGGCGCACCGGGCAACACCATCAACCACGCCACCAGTTACTGGGTGGGCGCTCATTCGCCGCGGGTGTTCTGCGACTCGGTCGACATCGTCTCCGGCATCGGCTGGGACAAGGTCGACGCGGACAATCCCGCGTACCGCTTCACCGGCGTCTACCGTGTGGTGAGCAACCTCGGCGTCTTCGACTTCAGCGGTCCCGACCACCAGATGCGGGCGGTGTCGCTACATCCTGGTGTGGAAGCCGACCAGGTCGCCGAGAACACGTCGTTCGAGGTGCATGGGCTGGCCGAGGCCGGGGAGTCCCGGCTGCCGTCGGATGAGGAACTGCGCCTGATCCGCGAGGTGATCGACCCGAAGTCGTTGCGCGATCGCGAGATCCGGTCGTGAGCCACCTCAAGACGCCGATCACCGAGTTGATCGGGATCGAGCATCCCGTCGTACAGACCGGCATGGGCTGGGTGGCCGGCGCGCGACTGGTCGCGGCGACGTCGAATGCCGGCGGCCTCGGCATCCTGGCCTCGGCGACGATGACCCTCGAGGAGCTGGCGACCGCCGTGACGAAGGTCAAGGCCGCCACCGACAAACCATTCGGCATCAACATGCGTGCCGACGCGGGCGACGCCGGTGACCGCGTCGACCTCCTGATCCGCGAAGGAGTCAAAGTCGCCTCCTTCGCCCTAGCTCCCAAGCCCGAGCTGATCGCGAAGCTGAAAGAGGCTGACGTGGTGGTGATCCCGTCGGTCGGTGCGGCCAAGCACGCGAAGAAGGTCGCCGGCTGGGGTGCCGACGCGGTGATCGTGCAGGGCGGCGAGGGCGGTGGACACACCGGTCCCGTCGCCACGACGCTGCTGCTGCCGTCGGTGCTCGACGCGGTGGACATCCCCGTCATCGCGGCGGGCGGGTTCTTCGACGGCCGCGGCCTGGCCGCCGCCCTGTCCTACGGTGCCGCGGGCGTGGCGATGGGTACCCGCTTCCTGCTGACCACGGACTCGACCGTGCCCGACGAGGTCAAGCGCCGCTATCTCGACTCGGCCTTCGACGCCACCGTCGTCTCCAAGCGGGTCGACGGCATGCCGCACCGGGTGCTTCGCACCGGGCTCGTCGAGAAGCTCGAAAGCGGTTCGCCGGTACGCGGTTTCACCGCGGCGGTCCTGAACGCCCAGAAGTTCAAGAACATGTCCGGCATGACGTGGCGGTCGATCGTCAAGGACGGCCTGGCCATGCGCCGCGGCAAGGAACTCACCTGGTCGCAGATCGTGATGGCGGCCAACACGCCGATGTTGCTGAAGGCTGGCCTCGTCGAGGGCAACACCGACGCCGGCGTGCTGGCGTCGGGCCAGGTGGCCGGCATCCTCGACGACCTGCCGTCGTGCGCGGAGCTGGTGCCGGCGATCGTCGCCGACGCGATCAGGCACCTCGAGGCGGCATCCGGCTACGTGGCGTAGCACGCAGGGGGCGCTCAGGTGCCACGGGTAGCGTCACGACCGCCATGAGTGAAGACACCCCATTGGACACCAGGCTGCGCCGTCAGCGGATTCAGGAGCAATACCGGCGACTGGCGGAGGCCCGTCGGTTGCGGCCCGTGACCGCGATCGTCGCACGCTACAGCGAGATCGAGGGCGGCACGCTGGGCGCCATGGTGTCGGTACAACTGTTCACCACCGTCATCCCGCTGATGATCATGGGCTTCAGCTACATGCGGGGATTCGCGGACAACGCCAGCCCCGGCACCCTGATCATCCGCGAACTGGGGTTGGTCCACCCGGCGTCCGACCACGTGCGTTCGGCATTCGGGGACTCGGCGGCGCTGCGCTCCAGTTGGACCTTCGTCGGTGTCGCAGGCTTCCTCGTCTGGGGCATCCCGATGGGCATCATGATCGCCGGCCTGTTCGCGA
>Ga0209051_1000461_pt1 | contig 53478 bp, 36 predicted proteins | sample AraplaCvi_mMS_r2_2_FD_184286 | JGI IMG/M metagenome (GOLD analysis project Ga0209051, IMG submission 184286) | Arabidopsis root microbial communities from North Carolina, USA - plate scrape MF_Cvi_mMS_r2 (SPAdes) (version 2) | ecosystem: Host-associated > Plants > Roots > Endosphere | place...
CGCGAATGTCCCCCGGCCTTCGGCCTCCTCCTTGATTTCGCTGCGGGGAGCACCCGATGCCCTGTGCACGAGGGCACGATGCTCGTGTATCGCTGATCAACGACCGCTCTGTCCAACGATCCCGCCGATGGGGTGCCTTGCGCAGCGAAATAAAGGAGGAGCCGAAGGCGGGGGACATTCGCTTCGCCGCGTACCCCGTCGGCGGGAGCGCGCCCTGAACAGGGCAAGCCAAACACAACGCGATGCACAAAAGACTTCATGGTCCTATGCCCCCCGCCGCGCCGCAGCCACGACCAGCCCGGCCGCCTCCGCCATGTCGTCCGCACTGATGATCCGCAGGCCCGACTGCCCGAGGATGGTCTTGCCCAGGCTCTCGTTGGTGCCCTTCATGCGCACCACCAGCGGCACGGCCAGCTGGACCTCGCGCGCCGCGGCCACCACGCCGCGCGCGATCACGTCGCACTTCATGATGCCGCCGAAGATGTTGACCAGGATCGCGCGCAGGTTCGGATTGCGCAGCATCAGCTTGAAGGCTTCGGTCACCTTCTCGGCCGTGGCGCCGCCGCCCACGTCCAGGAAATTGGCCGGCGATCCGCCGTAGAGCTTGATCGCGTCCATCGTGGCCATCGCGAGGCCCGCGCCGTTCACGAGGCAGCCGATGTCGCCGTCGAGCGCAATGTAGGAAAGATCGAACTTCGAGGCCTCGACCTCGGCCGGGTCCTCCTCGTCGAGATCGCGCATCGCGGCGATCTCGGGCTGGCGGAACAGCGCGTTCGGATCGAAATTGAACTTGGCGTCCAGCGCCAGCACGCGGCCGTCGCGCGTGAGCGCCAGCGGGTTGATCTCGGCCAGCGAGGCATCGCAGGCGTCGAAGGCCTGGTAGAGGTTCTGCACCAGCGTGCGCACCTGCGGCAGCAGCTTTCCCGAAAAGCCGATGTCGCGCGCCAGGCCGTCGGCCTCGGCCGCCTTCACGCCGGTGGAGGGATCGACGAAGAGCTTGCGGATCTTTTCCGGCGTGCGTGCCGCCACGTCCTCGATGTCCATGCCGCCTTCGCTCGAGGCCATCAGGGCCACGCGGCGCGATTCGCGGTCGACCGCCATGCCGAGGTAGAACTCCTTCTCGATCTCGACGCTCTCCTCCACCAGCAGCCGCTTCACCAGCCGGCCTTGCGGGCCCGTCTGGTGCGTCCGCAGGGTCATGCCGAGCAGTTCGTCGGCATGGCGCCGCACTTCGGCCGCCGACCAGGCCAGCCGCACGCCGCCGCCCTTGCCGCGGCCGCCCGCATGGATCTGCGCCTTGACCACCCAGGCCCGGCCGCCAAGCCGCGCGGCGGCATCGGCCGCCTCGTCGGGCGAAAAGCATGCATATCCACGCGGCGTGGGAACGCCGTACTTGCGCAATACGTCCTTGCCCTGGTATTCGTGGATATTCATGATGGCTTTCAGGCGCCGAGTTCGGCGCCGCGGGTTTCGGCCCAGTTGAAATAGCGCTTTTTCATGGCGCCGGCTTCGAGCTCGCGCTTTTGATGCTCTTCCTTTTTCTGCTCGATCACCTCGGCCAGGAATTTGGCGTCGTAGGCGCGCAAAAGATGAGGCTGGTGGGTGCACAGGTAATGGCAGATCCGCTCGACGCCGTCCTGGCTTTCGCGCAGCAGCTGGCAATAGACTTCACGGTCCCAGTGCCATCGGAACCCCAATTCGTAGAACGCCGCGTTGTAGGCGTTGCGCTCGGTTTCGCTGCTCCAGTATTGAATTGGCAAATCATCGATCATGAAATTTCTCCTAGAAATTGAATGCCGGGCGTCAAATGGTTTGCGGATCGGCATGATCAAAATGTAGATTCGATGATCGATAAATAATAGTTAAACTATTTTATTGAATGCATTCTTGATAAGTTATACATAACCGGCGACGAATTCCCATCGCAGGCGTATTACCGCCTGCGGTTTTACGGTGCCTTTAAAAAACCGCGCCTCAGTTCAGATGACGCCCTCGGCGCGCAGCGCCTCGACGTCGCCGGCGGTGTAGCCCAGCTGCATCAGCACCTCGTCGGTGTGCTCGCCAAGCAGCGGCGAGCGCGTGACCTCGGTCGGGCTGTCGGACATCTTGATGGGGTTGCCCACCGTCAGGTACTTGCCGCGCGTGGGGTGGTCGACCTCGACGATGGTGCCGGTCTCGCGCAGCGACGGATCGGCGGCGATTTCCTTCATCGAGAGAATCGGCCCGCACGGAATGTCGTACTGGTTGAGGATGTCCATGGCCTCGAACTTGGTCTTGGTCATGGTCCATTGCTCGATGCGCGCGAAGATCGGCTTCAGGTGCAGCAGGCGCGCGGCCGGCGTGGCGTAGGCCTCGTCGTCGATCCAGCCTTCCTCGCCGATGACCTTGCACACCGCGGGCCACACCGCGCCTTGCGTGATGAAGTAGATGTAGGCGTTGGGATCGGTCTCCCAGCCCTTGCACTTGAGGATCGAGCCCGGCTGGCCGCCGCCCGAGGCATTGCCCGCGCGCGGCACCGCGTCGCCGAACTTGCCGTCGGGGTACTGCGGGTATTCGTGCATGGTGCCGGTGCGCTCCAGCCGCTGCTGGTCGCGCATCTTCACGCGGCACAGGTTCAGCACCGCGTCCTGCATGGGCGCGAGCACCTGCTGGCCGCGGCCCGTGCTGTTGCGCTGGTAGAGCGCCGCCACGATGCCCAGCGCCAGGTGCAGGCCGGTGCCGCTGTCGCCGATCTGCGCGCCCGTGACGACCGGCGGGCCGTCCTCGAAGCCGGTGGTCGAGGCCGCGCCACCGGCGCACTGGGCCACGTTCTCGTACACCTTGCAGTGCTCGTACTTGCCGGGGCCGAAGCCCTTGACCGACGCCACGATCATGCGCGGGTTGAGCTCCTGGATGTGGGCCCAGGTGATGCCCATGCGCTCGAGCGCGCCGGGCGCGAAGTTCTCCACCAGCACGTCGCAGGTCTTGATCAGCGAATCGAGCACCTTCTTGCCCTTGGGCTTCTTGGTGTCGAGCGTGATCGAGCGCTTGTTGTGGTTGAGCATCGTGAAGTAGAGGCTGTCCACGCCGGGAATGTCGCGCAGCTGGCCGCGCGTGGCGTCGCCTTCGCCGGCGCGCTCCACCTTGATCACGTCGGCGCCGAACCACGCCAGCAGCTGGGTGCACGTGGGACCGGACTGCACGTGGGTGAAATCGAGGATGCGAACGCCCTCAAGTGCCTTGCTGCTCATCAGCTGTCTCCTTTGATCGTGGCCTCTGCTTCTTGCAGACGAGCGCGCAATTTACGCTCTTCGGCGAAGCGGGTGGTTTCGTCGCGCACGATGGCGACGATGCCCGTGACTTCACGGCTCTGCGAGAACAGCATCGACACCGTGAAGGCGATCGACAGCGTGTGCCCGTCCTTGTGCAGCGCCGGCACGCGCAGCAAGTCCGCACCGTACTTGGTGATGCCGGTTTCCATGGTCTTCTGGTAGCCGTCCCAGTGGCGCTGGCGCTGCCGCTGGGGAATGATCATGTCGAGCGACTGGCCCAGCGCCTCGGCTTCGGTGAAGCCGAAGATGCGCTCGGCCGCGCGGTTCCAGAGCGTGATCGCCCCTTGCGCGTCGCACACCATGATCGCGTCGCCGGCGCCTTCGACGAGCTGCTTCAAATCAACGTTCGCTTGCATGTTTTCCTCTGGCGCTTCATGTCGATTTCCCGGCGCCGCCCGTACCTTCGAACGGGCGGCGCCAGGGAGCCGCTACACGGCTTTTGCTTCTTTCAGGTTGTCGATCTGTTGCTTGGTGTAGCCCAGTTCCGCCAGCACCTCTTCGGTGTGCTCGCCCAGGAGCGGCGAGGCGGTGACCTCGGGCTTGAGGTCCGAGAACTTGATCGGGCTGCCGATGGTCCAGTAGCTGCCGCGCTCCTTGTGCGGCACTTCGACGATGGAGCCGCTCTTGCGCAGCGACTCGTCGTGCAGCAGTTCCTTCATCGACAGCACCGGCGCGCAAGGAATGTCGTGCTTGCGGAAGATGTCCACCGCCTCGAACTTGGTCTTGTCCTTGATGAAGTCCTCGATGGTGGCGAAGATCTGGTCGATGTGCGGCTGGCGGGCCTTGGGGGTCATGTAGTCCGGATCGGTCTTCCACTCGGGCTTGCCGAGCGCGTCGCAGATCGGGTCCCAGGCATGGCCCTGCACCGTGAAGTAGATGTAGGCGTTGGGGTCGGTCTGCCAGCCCTTGCACTTCAGGATCCAGCCCGGCTGGCCGCCGCCGCCGGCGTTTCCGCCGCGCGGCACCACCTTGTCCTTGAAGGCGTCCATCTCGTGCGGGTACTGCGGGTATTCCTCCAGGTAGCCCACGCTGTCCAGGCGCTGCTGGTCGCGCATCTTCACGCGGCACAGGTTGAGCACGGCGTCCTGCATCGAGCAGGCCACCTTCTGACCCTTGCCCGTTTGCTGGCGGCCGATGATGGCCGTCAGGATGCCGATGGCCAGGTGCATGCCGGTGTTGGAGTCGCCCAGCGCGGCGGCCGAAATCGTCGGCACCGAGTTCTCGCCCTTCCACCAGCCGGTGGTGGAGGCGGCGCCGCCGGCGCACTGCGCCACGTTCTCGTAGACCTTCAGGTCCTCGTAGTGGTGGCCGTCGCTGAAGCCCTTGACCGAGGCGACGATCATCTTGGGGTTCAGTTCCTGGATGCGCGCCCAGGTGAAGCCCATGCGGTCGAGTGCGCCGGGGCCGAAGTTTTCCACCAGCACGTCGGATTCGCGGATCAGCTTCTCCAGCACGGCCTTGCCCTCGGGCTTCTTCGTGTCCAGCGTGATCGAGCGCTTGTTGCTGTTGAGCATGGTGAAGTACAGCGCGTCGACGTTCGGAATGTCGCGCAGCTGGCTGCGGGTGACGTCGCCGGCGCCGGGGCGCTCGACCTTGATCACGTCGGCGCCGAACCAGGCCAGCATCTGGGTACAGGCCGGACCGGCTTGCACGTGCGTGAAGTCGATGATCTTGATGCCGTTGAGGGGTTTGTTGTTGCTGCTCATGCTGCGTATCTCCTGATTGAATGGAAAGGCTTACTTCTTCTTGGCCGTGGCCGGATTGAGGCTGGTGATGCGGCCGCTTTCGGTGCCGGCGGTCTCGTCGATCACGGCGTTGATGAGCGTGGGGCGGCGGGAAGCCACGGCTTCGGCCAGCGCCTTCTGCAGTTCATCCGCGGTGGTGGCATTGACGCCCACGCCGCCGAAGGCTTCCATCAGCTTGTCGTAGCGCGCGTTCTTCACGAACACGGTGGGCGCCACGTCGGGTGTGCCGCTCGCGTTCACGTCGGTGCCGCGGTAGACGCCGTTGTTGTTGAAGACGACGATGCAGATCGGCAGGTTGTAGCGGCAGATGGTCTCCACCTCCATGCCGCTGAAGCCGAAGGCGCTGTCGCCCTCGATGGCGATCACCGGCTTGTCGGTGACCACCGCGGCGGCCACCGCAAAGCCCATGCCGATGCCCATGATTCCCCAGGTGCCCACGTCCAGGCGCTTGCGCGGCTCGTACATGTCGACGATGCTGCGCGCGAAGTCCAGCGTGTTGGCGCCTTCGTTCACCACGATGGCGTCGGGCCGCGCCTTCACCTGGTCGCGGATCACGCTGAGCGCGCTGTGGAAGTTCATCGGCGAGGGCCGCGCGGCCAGCGTCACGGCCATCTTCGAGAGATTCTTGTCCTTGCGCTCGGCAATGGCGCCGGTCCATTCGGCCGGCGGCTTGGCCCACTTGCCATCGACGCCCGCGAGCAGCGCCGCCACGCAGGAGCCGATGTCGCCGATCACCGGCGCGGCAATGGCCACGTTGCTGTCGATCTCGGTCGGCGCGATGTCGATCTGGATGAACTGCTTGGCGCCCTTGTCCTGGCCCCAGGTCTTGCCCTTGCCGTGCGAGAGCAGCCAGTTCAGGCGCGCGCCCACCAGCATCACCACGTCGGCTTCCTGCAGCACGTAGGAGCGCGCGGCCGCGGCCGACTGCGCATGGGTGTCGGGCAGCAGGCCCTTGGCCATCGACATCGGCAGGTAGGGAATGCCGGTCTTCTCGACCAGCGCGCGGATGTCGGCATCGGCCTGCGCGTAGGCCGCGCCCTTGCCGAGCAGGATCAGCGGCTTCTTGGCGCCCTTGAGCAGGTCGAGCGCGCGCTTGACCGCGTCGGGTGCGGGAATCTGGCGCGGTGCCGGATCGATGACCTTGATGAGCGAGGCCCTGCCCTTGGCCGCGTCCATGGTCTGCGCGAACAGCTTGGCCGGCAGGTCCAGGTACACGCCGCCGGGGCGGCCCGACACGGCCGAGCGGATCGCCCGCGCAATGCCCACGCCGATGTCCTCCGCGTGCAGCACGCGGAAGGCGGCCTTGCACAGCGGCTTGGCGATTGCGAGCTGGTCCATCTCTTCATAGTCGCCCTGCTGCAGGTCGACGATCTCGCGCTCGCTCGAGCCGCTGATGAGAATCATCGGGAAGCAGTTGGTGGTGGCATTGGCCAGCGCCGTGAGGCCGTTCAGGAAGCCGGGCGCCGACACCGTCAGGCAGATGCCGGGCTTCTGCGTGAGGAAGCCGGCCGCGGCGGCGGCGTTGCCCGCATGCTGCTCGTGGCGGAACGAGATGACCCGCAGGCCCTCTGCCTGCGCCATGCGCGTGAGGTCGGTGATGGGAATGCCCGGCAGGCCGAAGATGGTGTCGATGTCGTTCAGCTTGAGCGCATCGATGACCAGGTGGAAGCCATCGATCGTCGTGTCGTGCGCCTCCTCCGTGGGCTGCTTGAGGGCCAGCACGACCGCGTCGCCGTCGTTCGCCCTGTTCTTGGGCTTGAGGGCGTCGTCCAGGGTGGTGGATGCCTCTTTGTCCGTTCTTACTGAAGACATGTCTCTCCTTCTTGCTTGGGTGAATGGCCGAGGCCCGAGCCGGGACTATGATTCGGGGGCATGCTTTCAGGCGTTGACCTCGGTCAACTTTCCGGAAAACGGCACCGGCCAGATGAACCAGAAGTTGTTGTTGCGCATTCGAGCAAGACGGGACCCATGACGCTGTTGGAAAACCACCCGGAGAAAAACATCATTCGCGCGCAGCTCCGGCAGAACATCCTTCTCAAGGACCTGAGCGAGAGCGATCGCGCCGAGCTGGAAACCCATCTCGTCATCGTGGACGGCAACAAGGGCGACTTCCTGCTGCACCAGGGCGTGCGCGAGATGGAGCAGTACTTCATCCTCGACGGCATCCTCAAGCGGGTGGTGAGCAACCCCGAGGGCAAGGAAATGATCCTGCGCTTCGCCGATGCGCACGACATGGAAACCAGCTACGCGGCGCTGCGCCTGGGCACGCCCACGCCCTACGGCATCGTCTGCGTCACCAAGGCCCGGGTGGCCAGCCTGCCGCTGAAGGAGTGGATCGCTTTCCTCGACCGCCACCCCGAGACCAAGGAACTGTTCGAGTACTGCGTGATGCGCGGCATGAGCGAAATCATGGCGCACACCATCACGCTTCACCTGCTCGACGCACCGGGCCGCGTGCACCGCTTCATGCGCAAGCATCCCGAGCTGGAAGACCGCATTCCCAGCAAGGAGCTCGCGTCGTATCTCAATCTCTCCGCGGAAACCCTGAGCCGGCTCCGAAAGCGCGGAAAAATCTAGCTCGCCTGTTCTTTTTCAGGTCTGCTTGGCGGACGCGAAGCGGCGCGGAACGGTCATCAGGCGCAGCGCGTTGTCGACACTGCTTACGCCGTCGACCCTGGAAGCCACATCCTGCGTGAGCGCGCGCTCCTGCGCATCGAGCACGATGCCGCTCAGCTTGACCTTGCCCTGGTCGGCCTCGACGGTCACGCGGATGTCGCCGGTCGCCTCGTTGTCCTTCAGTGCCGACTTCACCCGCGCCGCAAGCGCCATGTTGGCCAGCAGCGCGCGCGAGGCCGGTGTCTCGGCAAACTCCGGGCGCTCCACCAGCGCGCGGATCTGCGCCACGCAGCTGTCCACCGAGAGGCGGTCCGTGTTGAGCACCAGGTCGTAGAGCACCGGGTCGCCCCAGGTCACGCCGAACTGCGCATGCATGCGCGCCGCGTGCGCGTCGTCGCTGCGACGGATCTCGGCTTCGGCGAATTCGGCATCGTCGGTTTCGAGGTGCGCCATCAGCCATTCGACCCGCTTCTTCATCGAGCGCGTGATGCGCACGCACACCACGTGCGGCACCGGCCGCAGCAGGCAGGTCGCGCCCCAGCCGCGCAGCACCACGTTGCCGCGGTCGGCCAGCGCAAAAAGCTCCTCGGCCGTGTAGAGCGCAAGGCTGCGCCGGTCGGCGGTGAGCCTTTCGACGAAGCCGGCCTTGCCGTCGCGCAGGCGGCCGATGAAGCTGGTCGGCACCTGCATGCGGTCGGCCACGCGCTCGATCGTCTCGTGGCGCATGACCTCCAGCCCGAGCGTTTCGGCAAGCCGAAGCGACACGTCCTTGGCAAGGGAACCCATCTCCTGGGTGAGTGCAATGACTGGCATGTGGTTGTTCTCCGTTCAGTCCACCGGGCGCTCGACGGCGAACTCGTCAGGCTTCTTGGGCTTGACGAACGCCAGCGCCTTGGAGATCAGCGGCCAGAACAGCAGCAGCAGCGCGAGGGTGGTGATGCCGCCGACCAGCGGGTTCGAGAACATGATCGTCACGTCGCCCTGCGAGACCAGCATGGCCTGGCGGAACGAGTCTTCCGCCTTGTCACCGAGCACCAGCGCCAGCACCAGCGGCGCCAGCGGAAAGTCGAGCTTCTTGAACAGGTAGCCCACCACGCCGAAGCCGAGCATGAACCAGATGTCGAGCATCGCGTTGTGCACCGTGTAGGCGCCGATGGCGCAGATCACGATGATCACCGGCGCAATGATCGAGAACGGAATGCGCAGGATCGAAGCGAACAGCGGCACCGTGCTCAGCACCACGATCAGGCCCACGATGTTGCCCAGGTACATGCTGGCGATCAGGCCCCAGACGAAGTCCTTCTGCTCGACGAACAGCAGCGGTCCGGGCTGCAGGCCCCAGATCAGCAGGCCGCCCAGCAGCACCGCGGCGGTGGGCGAACCCGGAATGCCGAGCGCCAGCATCGGCAGCAGCGCGCTGGTGCCGGCCGCGTGCGCCGCGGTCTCGGGGGCCACCACGCCCTCCATCTGGCCGGTGCCGAACTTGGAGCCGCGCTTGGACATCTTCTTGGCCAGGCCGTAGGCCATGAACGAAGCCGGTGTGGCGCCGCCAGGCGTGATGCCCATCCAGATGCCGATCAGCGAGCTGCGCAGCGAGGTCACCCAGTACTGCGGCAGCTGCTTCCAGGTCTGCAGCACCACCTTGGGATCGATCTTCGCGCTCTTGCCCGAGAACTTCAGGCCCTCTTCCATCGACAGCAGGATCTCGCCGATGCCGAACAGGCCGATCACCGCAATCAGGAAGTCGAAGCCGCGCATCAGCTCCGACTGGCCGAAGGTGAGCCGCAGCTGGCCCGTGACCGTGTCCATGCCCACGCTGGCCAGCGCGAAGCCGAGCGCCATCGACGCCAGGATCTTGAATGGCGAGCCCTTGCCCATGCCCACGAAGCTGCAGAAGGTCAGCAGGTACACCGCAAAGAATTCGGGCGAGCCGAACTTGAGCGCGAACTTGGCCACCAGCGGCGCCAGGAAGGTGATCATGATCACCGCCAGCAGCGCGCCGACGAACGACGAGGTGAAGGCCGTGGTCAGCGCGGCGCCCGCATTGCCCTGCTGCGCCATCGGGTAGCCGTCGAAGGTGGTGGCCACCGACCACGGCTCGCCCGGGATGTTGAACAGGATGGAGGTGATGGCCCCGCCGAACAGCGCACCCCAGTAGATGCACGACAGCATGATGATCGCCGAGGTCGGCGACATCGTGAACGTGAGGGGCAGCAGGATCGCCACGCCGTTGGCGCCGCCCAATCCCGGGAGCACGCCGATCAGCACGCCCAGGATGATGCCGACGAACATCAGGCCGATGTTCATCGGCGTGAGGATTACCGAGAAGCCCTGCATCAGGGCACTGATTTCATCCATTTCGCGTTTGCTCCGTGAGATTCAGTAGCCGAGAAACCGGAGAGGATCGAGCGCGCCCTTGAACAGCGGCACCTTGAACCACACCTCGAACATGCAGAAGAACACCACATTGACGACCAGCGCCGCAATGGCGCTCTTCACCCACGAGTACTTGCCCAGCAGCACCATGAACAGCGCGATGTAGATCGCCGATGCCACATACAGGCCGAGCAACGAGATCGCCCCCACGTACACCGTGGCCGGCAGCAGCACCGACAGCACGCGCTTGAGCTGCACCGAGTCGACGAAGACCTCGGTCTTCCTGTGCTTGCCCAGCAATGCCTGGTACAGGATGCCGGCGCCCGAGATCGTGATGATCACGCCGATGTAGAAGGGGAAGTACCCCGCGCCGGGCCCGTCGCTGGTCCAGCCCGAGCCCAGCCGCTGGCTCTCGTAGATCACCACCAGGCCGATGGCCACCAGGACCAGTGCGACCACTGCTTCGACCACGTGGGTCGCTACACCGGTGCGCACCGGACCGTCTGCAGAATTCTCTTCGTGCTCCATGGAGTCCCCATCGTTCGTGTGTATGCCGTGAAACCCAAAGTGCAGCGCTCCGCCCCGCCGCCCCTGCGGGCGGCCGTCTCGTCAGGCAAGGAGCGCCGCGCGACGCTCGATGATTGCTACTTGCTGCTGGCCAGGAAGCCGGCTTCCGTCATCAGCGTGCGGTGCGTGGCTTCCGCTTCCGTGAGCCATTTGGTGAACGCGTCGCCGGTCATGAAGGTCGGGTTGAAGGCGCCCTTCTCCATGTATTCCTTCCAGTCCGGCGTGGCAGCGATCTTGGTCAGCAGGTCCACGTAGAAGGCGAGCTGGTCGGGCGTCACGCCGGCGGGCATGAAGATGCCGCGCAGCATCGTGTACTTGGTGGGCACGCCGGCTTCCTTGCAGGTGGGGACATCGTTCCACGACTGCGTCTCCGTCACCTTGGCCTTGAACGGCATGCGCTGGTCGTCGAACACGCACAGCGCGCGCAGCTTGCCCGCACGCCACTGGGCCACCGCCTCGATCGGGTTGTTGACGGTCGACTGCACGTGGCCACCCACCAGCTGCACCGCCACCTCGCCGCCGCCCTTGAACGGCACGTAGATGAACTTGGTGCCGGTGGCCTTCTCGAGCGCCACCGTGATGATCTGGTCTTCCTGCTTGGAGCCGGTGCCGGCCATCTTGAACTTGTTCGGGCCCGCCGCCTTGGCCGCCGCGATGAACTCCGAGGCGTTCTTGTACGGCTGCTCGGCGTTGGTCCACAGCACGAACTGGTCGAGCGCCATCATCGCGACCGGCGTCATGTCCTTCCAGTTGAAGGGCACGCCGGTGGCCATGGGCGTGGTGAACAGGTTGGACAGCGAGATGATGATCTTGTGCGGATCGCCCTTGGCTTCCTTCACGGCAAGAAAGCCCTCGGCCCCCGCGCCGCCCGACTTGTTGACGACGATCAGCGGCTCCTTCATCAGCTTGTACTTGATGACGATGCCCTGCAGCAGCCGGCCCATCTGGTCGGCGCCGCCGCCTGTGCCCGCCGGGATCACGAACTCCACCGGCTTGGTGGGCTCCCATGCGGAGGCTGGCGCAGCGACCGCGAGCGCCAACATGGCTGCGGTGAAGACCTTGGCCCGACAAGCGCGGGTGCGCGAAAAGAAGTTCTTCATCATGTTGTCTCCTGTGTAAGGTGCGCTCTTTTTTTTGTGGATCTGAGCCGAGATGCGAACAGGGGCGATGGTGCGCGCAGGAAGAACTCAGCCTGCTTGACCATGGTCAACTTTTCCAAGATTTTGTCTTGGGGTTAGCCCGCGCCGATTGCCAGGCGGGCGCGGTCCTGGCGGTGGAGCCGTCGAGGGAAACGGCACGCGGACGAGCGCATGCCACGGCACCGATCGCGTGCGCTTTTTGCCTTGCATCCAGACGAAATCCGGGTAAACCCTAAAATAGCCTCTATTCCCGACCACCCCATTCCAGGAGTTCCCGTATGTCCACCCTTGACCGATCGACCAGCGCGAGCGCATCCGGTGGCTTGGCTGGCGCGCTCAAGGCGTTCGCCGAAGAGGCCAGCGTGCTCGTTCAGGCCTTGCTGAGCCCCGGCAAGGTGATCGAGGAAGTCGAGCAGATGCGCGCGCTGCAGGTGCGCGCCAACCGCATCGAGGCCACCGACCCGCTGCGCGCCGACGTGCTGCGCTGGCACGCCTCGCGCATCGGCCTGCGCTGAGCCGGCCGCTGCGCGGCGGCGCGCCGAACTGGTAAAGTCCGGGCCGCCCTCCGTCTTCGTAGTTCAATGGATAGAACGGGGTCCTCCTAAGACTCAGATACAGGTTCGATTCCTGTCGAAGGCACCATGGCACCGCATCACGGCGCCTCACCCAGCATCAGAAACCCGCACGCTCCAAGGCGTAGCGGGTTTTTCTTTGCCTCGCGACGACGCGCGGCGTAGCGATCCCATCGCACGGAAATACCGTTACTTTTGCCGGTATCCCGGAAATCCCCGTGACGAGATACCGTTGAGGAGTGGAGATGGCACTGACAGACACGTTTGTTCGGCAGGTGAAGCCCACCGGGAAGGCCATCGGCGACAAATATGCCGACGGCGCCGGCATGTACCTGCTGGTGAAGACTGCCGGGAAATACTGGCGAATGGATTACACCTTCGCCGGCAAGCGGAAAACGCTGGCGCTGGGAACCTACCCAGAGGTCTCGCTGGCCAAAGCCGGGGATCGCCGCGCCGCCGCCCGCGAGCTGCTGGCAGACGGGACTGACCCGAGCGCGGCCAAGCGCGAAGAAAAGAGAGCCAGAGCCGACGCAGCGGCGAATACGTTCGAGGCGGTTGCGCACGAGTGGCTGGGAAAGACTGCGGCCAAACGAGCGAGCGGAACGCAGCTCAAGGTCAAGACATGGCTCGAGAAGGACGTGTTCCCCTTCATCGGCAAGATGCCCATGTCCACCATCGGTCCGCGCGACATTCTGGAGCGAGTTGTCCGCAAGCTGGAAGCACGCGGCGCGATCGATACCGCCCATCGCGTCAAGCAGCTTTGCGGGCAGGTGTTTCGCTTCGCAGTGGTGTCAGGCCTGGCAGAGAGGGACGTGACCACCGATCTGAGCGAAGCTCTGGCCTCGAAAGCGACCAAGCACTTCGCCGCCGTTACCGAGCCCAAGCGGGTCGGAGACCTGATGCGCTCGATCCATGCCTATAGCGGCCACCCCACTACCGTTGCCGCGCTGAAGCTTTCCCCTCTGCTATTTGTCCGGCCTGGCGAGTTGCGCACCGCGGAATGGGCTGAGATCGACTTGGACGCGGCCGAGTGGCGCATCGCCGGCCCGAAGATGAAAATGAAGGTCGATCACGTCGTGCCGCTGGCAACCCAAGCGGTGGAGATCCTGCGGAACCTCCACCCGATCACAGGCCATGGACGGTTTGTGTTTCCCAGCATACGGACGGGTGAACGCCCCATGAGCGAGAACACGATCAACGCCGCTCTGCGCGGGATGGGCTACAGCGCCGAAGTCCACACGGCCCATGGCTTCAGGGCAACCGCGCGGACCATCATGGACGAGGTGCTCGGCGAGCGCGTGGACTTCATCGAGCACCAGCTCTCCCACATGGTCAGGGATACCAACGGTCGTGCGTACAACCGCACCGCACATCTCCCCGCGCGTCGGGAAATGATGCAGCGCTGGGCGGACTACCTGGACAAGCTGCGCATCGGTGCCGACGTGCTTCCCTTGAAGCCGCGCCAGATGACATAGCGCCAAGTCCGCGCGCTCCTGCGCGGCATCGCTATGCCCATGCCGACCTACCTCAGCGGAGGGAGCGTGGGAGACTTTCGCCCGCGGTGCGGGCCCCTGGTGATCTCATCTGAATGGAGGCGCAATGAATAAACAAATTGGATTGCGTTCCGGAACGCCGACCTATGACCGGGCGGTGTTCGAGTGTGGCGCGACGATCTGGCTGAGAGGCGCGCGACAATCTGGATGAGAACAGTGTCGCAGCAAGGGGATGATGCCGGCATTGATTTCGTTTTTTCTACTCTTTTTTCGCCCGTCCACATTCCAAGGACGTTCGTAGCGGGCTACGCCCTCGCAGTCGCACGGCATGCGGGAACGGGAACACGGCCTACGCATCGACTGCGGCCTTGAGAAGGGCAAAGAGCCTCAGACAGGCGTTCTCACATCGATGCCGCCAGGCTGTCCGTGTAGCACGGTTCGTGCAGGTAGAGAATTCTTTGCTGGATAACCCAGCTGCCGGATCGTGGGTCTGACGCGTTTGCCAAGCTTGCTGAAGAGCTCAACGGCTCGCATTCGATCTTCGTAGGAATACATGAACTACCTTTTGGTGGTCCAAGTTTTCGTCCGCACCCCCTGGGGTCAGAGATCGGCGGAATCCAACAGGTCAGTAGTCCAGCCGGACTGTCAGTCCCAGCGTGCGCGGCGTCCCGACCGATGCCACGTAGGCACCGTTCGCGGTCGCGGCCACGGTCGGGAAATACTTCTTGTCGAGCGCGTTGCGCAACCAAAGCGAAATGCTCCAGATTTCATTGCCCCGTGCGACCTTCCAACCGGTGGCGAGGTTCAGCAGGCCATAGGCCGGGATGCGCGAGTGGACCGACCCGTCGAGCGTGCCGTCCTGTGCGGACCGCCACGCGTAGGCCGCTGAAACGAAGTGCTGGGTGGTGGGGCTCACGGACCTGCGGTATTCGGCGCCCACGTTGAATGTCCAGCGCGGCGTCCCGGCAACCTGCCGTCCGGTCAGGCTGCAGCGCCCTTGCGGCATGAACGCGCGTTCTGACGGACAAGGCGCGTCCTCATAGCGTCGATAGCGTGCATCGTTGAAGGCAGCGTTGGCCCACACGGTCAGCCCGCGCGTCGGTCGCGCAGTGGCATCCAGCTCCAGTCCCCGGCTACGGAGATCGCCCGCATTCGTGAGGATCTCGACGTAGTTGCCCGCGCCTGCGCCGGCGGGCACGAACATCGACGTCTGGTAGCCGCGCACGCCTGCCAAGAAGGCGTTCAGGTTGAGTGTCAGGCGATCATTCCACAGGCTGCTCTTGACGCCGACGTCCAGGCTGTCGACACGTTCGGGCCCGATGATCAGCGACGAGGCGCCGAGCGGGCCGGGAGCGGCACCCGGCCCCGCCAGATTGATCCCGCCCGATCGCTCGCCGTGCGAAAAGCTCGCGTAGCCGATCGCATCGTCATCCAGCCGGTAGCTCGAACCCAGGAGCGCCGATGGGCTGGTCTTCCGGATGGCCAGGGGGCCTGTGTCGTAGGCACCAAGCACGATCGGACGATTGCGCAGGAACGCGGTGGCAGCGGCACCACCGGTCGAATCGCCGCGATGGGTGCGCCCGTCCTTGCGCTCCTGCGTGATGCGCAGGCCGGCCGTGAGGTCGAGCCTGGACGTGGCGTGCCAGGTGGCTTGGGAGAAGAGCGCGAAGCTCTCCGTGTCGAGCGCGCCGAAGCTCACGGTGCTCGCGTTGGCGAGCACCGGCAAGGACGTTCCCTGCAGAACGATGTCCGCCCGCGGGCCGAACACGGTGAATATCTCGTTGCGCATGCGCTGGCGCATGTAGAACGCGCCCACCACATAGTCGACCGCACCGCCGGTGGGCCCCGCGTAGCGCAGCTCCTGCGAGAACTGCTGCTGGCGCACGCGGGAGCCGCCGTCGATCAGCACGGGGATATTGAGGTTGTCATTGGTCGTCGGCACGAACTTCCATGAGCGGCCGGCGGTGATGGACGTGACGGTGGCGCCGGACCCGAGCTTCCAGCTCGCTTCGGCCGACACGCCACCCTGGTCGAGATCGACCCGCTCTACGCCGTCGGTGTTGACCGCATAGCGCCGCGGGTCGGTGACGATGCCGGTGGCGCCGCCGGCCCGTGCGCGGGCTGCCGCCGGTCCGCTTCCCAGCGAGTAGATGACGCGGGTGCCGTACGTGGAGCGCTCGCGGTGCGCATCTGCGATCAGGCGCAGGCTGAAGGCGTCGCCACGGCGCAGCAGCCACTGGCCGCGAATGCCGGATCGATTGCCTCCGTTGACGCTGCCGCCATCGTAGATGTTCTCGATGTTGCCGCGTTCATGGGTGCCGTACACCAGCAGCCGGCCCGCCGTCTCTTCCGACAAGGCGCCCGAGAAGATGGCTTGCCCCTGCGCAAGGCCGCGCTGTCCGATCGAGAGTTGCAGGCTGCGCTCGGTCTCGCGGCTCGGCGGCCGCGTGTGCAACGCCAGCACGCCAGCGGTCGTGTTCTTGCCGAATAGCGTCCCTTGTGGGCCGCGCAGCAGGTCCACGCGCTCGATGTCGAGCAGGTCGAATGTCGCCATGCCCGCGCGGCCCAGGTAGACGTTGTCGAGGTAGATGCCGGTGCTGCCCTCGAGGCCGTCGTTCGATGGATTCCTGCCGACGCCGCGCACCGCGATGGCCGATTGCCGCGGATCGCCGAAGGTGATGCTGGTACTCGGCAACCATTGCTGCAGGTCTTCGAGCCGCCAGCTTTGCTGCGTCTCGAGGGCCTCCCCATCGATCGAAGTCAGCGGGATCGGAACTTGCTGGGCGGCTTCCGAACGGCCCCTGGCATCCACGGTGATGGCGGGGAGCGTTTCGCCATCGTCCAAAGGCGTCGGCTGTGCATGGGCCTCCAGGGCGAACCCGAGGGCGAGCGCGCTGACGGCCAGGGAACGGGCGAGGAGATCGCATGGGCAGAAGGACATGCGCGTACTCTAGTGAACGCGCGCTGATCACCGCCAGCCGCCAGCGCCTGGCCGGCGCGGTCAATGCCGAGCTCACCTGGCTGTACTGGACCGTCGGGCAGCGCCGCCCGGTGGCGGCGTCGACCCGGAGCAGGCCGAGCGGTTGGCGGCCGAGGAGGCGGCGCGGTCGTCTTCCGGAGCAGCGGCAACAGCGGTGGGGCAAGCCGGCGGTGGCTGCTGCGGCATCAGCCGAGGCGCCTGCGTTAGCTGCGAGGAATCAGGCTTTCAGCAGATCGGCAGTTCGAAATGAACGCCGAAGATCAGTACAGCTTGATCTCGGAAGGCCCGTCGACCGCAGCGTCGACAAATCGGCTCGAAGGGGTCCTCCTACGATGCATCCAAGCCATGGATTGAAGTTCGACGGTACTTTTGTTGGTATCTTTTTTGTGCCAGCCCAAAAAATTCAATATATGCGGATTTTTGACATACCTGCGATTCCTGTCGAACTCACGGCACCGCATCCGGCGCCAAGGCCCGCGCCCCGTTCTGCCGCCAAACCCCCGGCGACACGCCGTACTCGCGCTTGAATGCGCGGTTGAAAGCCGCTTCCGATTCGTAGCCGACACCTTCGGCAATGCGCGCCAGGTTGCCCTGGTCCTTGCGCAGCATGCCGGCGGCCAGGATCATGCGCCAGCGCGCCAGGTAGTGCATGGGCGGCGCGCCCACCAGCTCGGTGAAGCGGTCCGCCAGCACGCTGCGCGAGACGTGAACCTCCTGCGCCAGCTCGTCGACCGTCCAGTTGCGTGCGGGTTCGCCGTGCATCAGCGCCAGGCAGCGGCTCACGTGGGGGTCGCGCAGGCCCGCCAGCCAGCCGGGATTGTTGGCGGGCATGGATTCGATGTAGCCGCGCAGCACTTCGGCGAACAGCACCTCCGCCACCTTGGCGGCGACCATCTCGGAACCGGGCGTGCGCGATGCCGCATCGCCCAGCACGTAGTTGACGGACTGCTCGATCCACGGGCCCGCCGGCCTGCTGCGCAGCGACGTGGTGAACAGGCGCGGAATGTTCGCCATGAGGGGGTTGGGCGCATCGCCTTCGTATGCGAACCAGCTGCACACCAGCACCGTGCGCTCACCATTGCCGCCGTAGCGGATGCGCTCCAGTTCGGGCGCGCGCGGGTTCACCACATGCGCCACATCCACCGCCGCCTGGAGCAGGCCGCTGCCCAGCACGTGCGAGTCGCCATGCGGCACGGCGATCACGTCGCCGGCATGCGCGCGGATCGGTTCTTTGCCGTCGACCTGGGCCCAGCATTCGCCTTGCAGCACGAGGTGGCAGATGGCCAGCCGCTGCGCGCCGGGCCTGAGCAGTTGCGCCATGTGCGCGCCCTTGGGCACCTTGAAGCACCAGGGCGCATGCATGTCCCCGTTGAGGAACAGCGCGCCCTCCAGGCGGATGGTCCGCAGCACGTCCGACAAGACATCCATGATCACCTCCCGGGGCAAGCGAGGGCGGGGTTTCGGTCAACAAGTCCGGCGCAGCGGGCAATACAACGGTGCTTCGCGTCGGCACCATAGGTCTTGGTCGCTCCGACCGATTTTATCCAGACAGGAGTATCGCCATGCCCAAATTCCTCATCGAACGGCACATCCCCGGCGCCGGCAAGTTCACGCCGGCAGACCTGAAAGCCATTTCGCAGAAGTCCTGCGGCGTGCTGGGCAGCATGGGCCCCGAGATCCAGTGGGTCCACAGCTACGTGACCGACGACCGGATCTACTGCATCTACCAGGCGGCCAACGAGGCGCTGGTGCGCAGGCATGCGGAACTCGGCGGCTTTCCGGCCGACCGGGTGGACCGGGTGTACAGCGTGATCGACCCGGCCACGGCCGAGTGAGACTACTGAGCAGGGCGGCCGAACAAGGCCGCCGGATCAGCGCGAAGGCGCCGCCCTCATTCGGCCTGCTGCCGGCCTTCCGGCGCGGCCACGATCTGCAAGCCCCGCGACGACGCCTGCTGCTGGCTCTGCACCGGCCCAACCAGCAAGCCTGGTCCGGATTCGCCCAGCCCTCTTCGCCCGGTGCCTCTCACGAGGTGGCGTGGCAGGTGGTGCGTTCTTCGTATCAGCTCGAGGGCCTCGCTGCGCGCTGGTTCGGACGCCGGTAGAAACATCTGCAGTACGCTCATGATGTCATCCCGTGAAAGCCAGAAAAAATATGGCTGGCTCGTCCCGAATGGAGCGGAGCCGGGGTATCCGATGCGGCCTCTGGCGCGGTCGCAGGCGGATTATGGGCGCCGAATGCCGGTGCGGTTGCACGGCCCCTCGGGCAGTAGTGTTGCTGTGCGCTTATCTACAAACCATAGTATTCATGCGGCCGGCGCGGCGAGTGCGCCCCCGCTTTTCAGGGGCCGGCAGGCCGCCTTCACAGGTGCCGGGCGACGAGCACCACTGCTCCCGCAAGGGAGATGGCACCGCCCACGATTTTCCTCAGCATTCTCATCGGGTTCTCCAGCGTAGAGCCTCGATGGTGCAACGCTTCGGCACCGGGCGGGTTTGGCAATTCTCATGGCCGGGATAGCCGCCACCCTCCAGCGAGCAGCCCTGTAGGCACTTGCCCACGCGCATGGATTGATTTCTCCCGCACGCGGTGGCCGCAGGCGCGGCCAATGTCGAGCGCACGAATCGCGGTTCCTCCTCACGACGCTCCGTGCGTCGTTAAGCGCTCCCTCGGGAGCGCTTTTTTTGCCTGCCGCCGGCGCCGTGCGGCTAGTGGGTCTCGCGGCGCAGCTGCTGCACGTCTTCGTGCAGCGCCTGGGCCCAGGCGCGGCGGTCGCGCCCGTGCGAGGGCTGCGGCTCGCCGAAGCGCACGATGGCCAGGAGCGGCGGCGCGCGCAGCGTGTTCCAGAGCGAGGTCAGCAGGTTGTCGTCGTCGATGTAGCGCGGCGCCTGGCTGGTTTCCCCGGTGGCCGCATCGGCAAAGCGCAGTGCGGCCGGCAGCACGGGCGCGCCCGACGAAATGGCGGCCTGCAGCAGGTTGGCATGGAAGGGCAGCAGCCCGCGCCCGTCGCTCGTCGTGCCTTCCGGGAACACGCCGATCAGGTCGCCGTTGCGCAGCGCCTCGGTCATGTGGTGCACCACGCGCAGCGCATCGCGGCGGCGTTCGCGCTCGATGTAGAGCGAGCCCGCGCCGGTGGACAGCGTACCGATCAGCGGCCAGTGCTTCACGCCCGCCTTCGAGACAAAGCGCACGTGGCAGGCGGCGTGGATGGCCGTGATGTCGAGCCACGAGAGGTGATTGCTGATGAGCAGCACCGGCCCCTGGGCGGGCGGCGTGCCCTGCACCTGGAGCGCGATGCCCATGATCTCGAGCAGGCGCTGCGACCACTGCTGCACGCGCAGGTTGCGCTCCGCCTGCGAAAGGCCCGGAAAGGTGAAGCGGATCGTCCACCAGCCACCCAGCGCGTGCCCGACCGCATGCAGCAGGCGCCAGCAGGCCTTCAGTGAATGAACCATCGAGAAGCGGGTCCTTTCAGCCGTGGACCACGCGGCCGGCGACGAGGGTGTGGCGCGCGCGCCCCAGCAACGGATAGCCCGAGAACGGCGTGTGCTTGCCCTGGCTCTTGAGCGCTTCGGGCTGCACCTGCCATTCGAGGCCCGGATCGAAGACGCACAGGTCGGCCACGCCGCCCTCGGCCAGCCGGCCGATGCCGGTGCCCGCATCGGCGGCCGCCAGCAGCCGCGCGGGCGCGGAGGTGACGACTTCCAGCGCGCGCACGATGCCCGCGCCGCTGCGCTCGCCCCACTGCAGCGCGAGCGGCAGCAGCAGTTCGAGCCCGGTTGCGCCGGGCTCGGCCTCGGCAAAGGGCAGCGTCTTGGCATCGGCCTCGACCGGCGTGTGGTCGGACACCAGCGCATCGATGGTGCCGTCGGCCAGCGCGGCCGACAGCGCATCGCGGTCGCCCTGCTGGCGCAGCGGAGGATTGAGGCGCGCACGGCTGTCGAAGAAGCCGATGTCGGTGTCGGCCAGGTGCAGCGAGTTGATGCTGACGTCGCAGGTGAGCGGCAGGCCCTGCGCCTTGGCCGCGCGCACCAGCGCCACGCCCGCGGCGCTGGAGATGCGGCACAGGTGCACGCGCGCGCCGGTGCTCTTCATGAGCTCGACGATGGTGAAGATCGCGATGGTTTCGGCCGACACCGGCACGCCCGAGAGGCCCAGGCGCGTGGCCAGCGGGCCGCTGGCCGCCACGCCCTTGCCAAGGTCGCGGTCCTGCGGCCGCAGCCACACGGTGTAGCCGAAGGTGCTCGCGTAGAGCAGCGCGCGCTGCAGCACCTGGGTGTCGGCCAGCGGCACGTCGGCCTGGCTGAAGCCGATGCAGCCGGCCTCGGTGAGCTCGGCCATTTCGGTGAGCACGCCGCCCGCGAGGCTGCGCGTGAGCGCGCCGAGCGGAAAGAGCCGTGCGCCCTGCAGCTTCTCGGCGCGGAACTTGAGCATCTCGACCAGGCCCGGCTCGTCGAGCACGGGGTCGGTGTCGGGCGGGCACACGAGGCTGGTGACGCCGCCCGCGATGGCCGCGGCCATTTCGCTTTCGAGCATGCCTTCGTGCTCGTAGCCGGGCTCGCGCAGTCGCGCGGCCAGGTCGACGAGGCCGGGCGCGACGATGCAGCCCGCGGCGTCGATGGTGCGCTCGGCCTTGAAGCCGGCCGGGCTGCGGCCGATGCCGGCGATCTTGCCGTCGGCGATGGCGATGTCGGTTTTCTTGTCGATGCCCGATGCGGGGTCGACGACGCGGCCGTTGGAGATAAGGATGTTCATGCTTCGTTACCCGCCACGATGCTCATGACGGCCATGCGAACGGCAATGCCGAAGGTGACCTGCGGGAGGATCACGCTCTGCTTTCCGTCGACCACGGCCGAATCGATTTCCACCCCGCGGTTGATCGGCCCCGGGTGCATGACGATGGCATCCGGTTTCGCCAGCTGCAGCTTCTCGGGCGTGAGGCCGTAGGTCTTGAAGAACTCCTGCGACGAGGGCAGCAGCGCGCCGCTCATGCGCTCGTTCTGCAGGCGCAGCATGATGATGACGTCGCAGTCCCTGATGCCCTCTTCGAGCGTGTGGCATACGCGCACGCCCATGCCGGCCATGTCGCCGGGCACCAGCGTCTTGGGGCCGACCACCCGCACCTCGGCACAGCCGAGCGTGGTGAGCGCATGGATGTCGGAGCGCGCCACGCGCGAGTGCAGCACGTCGCCGACGATCGCCACCGTGAGGTTCGCAAAATCCTTCTTGTAGTGGCGGATCGTGTACATGTCGAGCAGCCCCTGCGTCGGGTGCGCGTGGCGGCCGTCGCCGGCGTTCACCACGTGCACGTGCGGCGCCACGTGCTGCGCGATCAGGTAGGGCGCGCCCGACTCGCTGTGGCGCACCACGAACAGGTCGGCCGCCATCGCGCTCAGGTTGGCGATGGTGTCGAGCAGCGACTCGCCCTTGGTGGCCGAGGAGCGCGCGATGTCCAGGTTGATGACGTCGGCACTCAAGCGCTTGGCCGCGATCTCGAAGGTGGTGCGGGTGCGCGTCGAGTTCTCGAAGAACAGGTTGAACACGCTCTTGCCGCGCAGGAGCGGCACCTTCTTCACCTCGCGGTCGCTCACGCTCGTGAAGTTGGCGGCGGTGTCGAGGATGTGCGTGACGATGTCCTTGGGCAGGCCCTCGATCGACAGCAGGTGGATCAGTTCGCCGTTCTTGTTGAGCTGGGGATTTCGCTTGTAGAGCATTACTTGCTTTCTTCCACCTTGAGGCTGAACGCGCCGTCGTCGGCGCGGGCCAATGCGAGCAGCTGCGTATCGGGCAGCGTGAGCTTCGCGGCCGCGAAATCGGCCGCCACCGGCAGTTCGCGTCCGCCGCGGTCCACCAGCACCGCGAGCCGCACGCAGGCCGGGCGGCCGAAGTCGAACAGCTCGTTGAGCACCGCGCGGATCGTGCGGCCGGTGTAGAGCACGTCGTCCAGCAGCAGCACGTCGGCGCCGTTCACGTCGAAGGGCAGCGCGGTCTGCGCGCTGGCCGAGAGGCCGCGGCGCGCGAAGTCGTCGCGGTGCATGGCCGACGAAATGACGCCGGGTGCCCCAGGCAGGCCCAGGTCCTTCTGCAGCCGCTCGACCAGCCAGGCGCCGCCGGAGGTGATGCCCACTAGCTTGGTGTCGGGGCGCATCAGCGTTTTCACGCCCGCCAGGAGCCCTGTGTAGAGCGCTTCGGCATCGGGTATTGAACTCACGAAAGACTCCTTAGGAATTGCTCCAGGATGATGCAGGCCGAGGCGGCATCGGCATCGCGGGCGCCGGAGGCCAGCGCCTCGGTCGTGCTGTAGCGCTCGTCGACCTCGAACACCTGCAGGTTGAAACGGCCACGCAACTGCCGCGCGAACTTCTGCGCGCGGCGGGTGTTCTCGTGCGGGGCGCCGTCGGGGTGGTAAGGCACGCCGACCACCAGCGCGTCGGGCTGCCATTCCTTGATGCGGGCCTCGACCTGCGCAAAGCGGGCGTCGCCCTCGGCCTTGATGGTGGCCTGCGGCGTCGCGGCGCCGAGCAGCCGGTTTCCACTGGCGACGCCGGTGCGCTTCAGGCCGAAGTCGAAGGCCAGGAAGCTCTGGAAGTGGGGAGGAACGGCAACGGCAGCAGGGGCGGCGGGGGGAGCGGGAACGTCCGGCATGGCAGCGGCCATCAGGCGTGTCCCGCTTCCGGCGACAGTTTCCAGGCTTCCAGGCCCAGCAGCAGCAGCGCCCTGTCGTAGCGCTGCTCGACCGGGGTGTCGAAGATCACGGCCGGATCGGCGCCCACGGTGAGCCAGCTGTTCTCGGCCAGTTCGGACTCGAGCTGCCCCTCGCCCCAGGCCGAATAACCCAGCGAAACCAGCACCTTGCGCGGGCCCGCGCCGGTGGCCAGGGCCTCGAGCACGTCCTTGGAGGTGGTCATCTCGAGTCCGCCGGGAATGGTCATGGTCGAGGCGTAGACCGATTCCTCGGGCTTTTCGGCATGGGTGAACACCGGCTCGTGCAGCACGAAGCCGCGTTCGGTCTGTACCGGCCCGCCCTGGAAGACGGGTGCGTCGCCGAGTTCGGGACGCGACAGGTGCAGTTCGATCTTCTCGAACAGCACCTTCAGGTTGATGTCGCTGGGTTTGTTGATCACCAGCCCGAGCGCGCCGCGCTCGCTGTGCTCGCACAGGTAGACGACGCTGCGGTTGAAAGTTTTATCTTCCATCCCCGGCATCGCGATCAGGAAGTGATGCGTGAGGTTCATCGGGGCAGAATCGGCAGCCATATGCCGCCGATTTTACTGGCCGTCGACAAGACCTATCCCAAAGGGCTCATGTGGTTTCGCCGCGACCTGCGCGTGGACGACAACGCGGCCCTGTACCACGCGCTGCGGGCCTGCCGGCAGGTGGTGTGCGTTTTCGTGTTCGACCGGGCGATCCTGGACCCCCTGCCCCGCATCGACCGGCGCGTGGAATTCATCCGGGAATCGCTGGTGGAACTCGAGGAAGAACTGCGGGCGCTGAGCGGCGGGCTGATCGTGCGGCACGCCAACGCCATCGAGGAAATCCCGGCGCTCGCGCACAGCCTGGACGTGCAGGCCGTCTTCGCCAACCGCGACAACGAGCCCGACGCGCTGGCGCGCGATGCCCAGGTGCTGGGCGCCCTGGCCAACGCGGGCGTGAGCTTCTATACCTACAAGGACTCCACCGTCTTCGAGCGCGACGAGGTGCTCAACAAGACAGGCCAGCCGTACACGGTGTTCACGCCCTACAAGCGGGCCTGGCTCGCCAAGGTCGACTCCTTCTTCCTGAAGCCGTACCCGGTGCGCAGCCATGCCGACGCGCTGGCGCCGCCGCCTGCGGCCGATCGCACGCCGGTGCCTTCGCTCGAGGATCTCGGCTTTGGGCGGAGCAATCTTTCCGAACTCGGCATTCCCACCGGCAGCCAGGGCGCGGCAACGCTGTTCGAGGACTTCTTCCAGCGCATCGACCGCTATGACGCCGCGCGCAATTTTCCGGCGGTGCGGGGGCCGAGCTACCTGGGCGTGCACCTGCGCTTCGGCACGGTGTCGATCCGGCAGCTCGCCGGGATTGCGCACCAGCTCTTCCTGCAGGGCGACGCGGGCGCGGCCACCTGGCTCAGCGAGCTGATCTGGCGCGAGTTCTATTTCCAGATCCTGGTGCACTTTCCGCACGTGCATTCGGACGGCGAGTCGAAGAGCTTCCGGCCCGAGTACGACAAGATCCAGTGGCACCACGGCAAGCATGCCGACCAGCTGTTCGAGGCCTGGTGCCAGGGCCGCACGGGCTACCCGCTGGTGGACGCGGCCATGCTGCAGATCAACCAGAGCGGCTACATGCACAACCGCCTGCGCATGGTGGTGGCCAGCTTCCTCTGCAAGGACCTGGGGCTGGACTGGCGTCGCGGCGAGCGCTACTTTGCGCTGCACCTGAACGACTTCGAGCTGGCTTCGAACAACGGCAACTGGCAATGGGCCAGCTCCAGCGGCTGCGACGCGCAGCCCTGGTTCCGCATCTTCAACCCGGTGACGCAGAGCGAGCGCTTCGACCCCGAGGGCAAGTTCATCCGGCGCTACCTGCCGCAGCTCGCGGGGCTGTCGAATGCGGCCATCCACGCCCCCTGGACGGCGTCGCCGGTGGAACTGGAGGCCGCCGGCATCAAGCTCGGCGAAACCTACCCGAGGCCGGTGGTGGACCATGCCGAGGCGCGCGAGCAGACGCTGCGGCGCTACGGTGCCGTGCGCGGCGCCGACCAGCCGCCGCTCAGCGGCGCGTCAGCACGATCTCCGCGCCGGCGTCGGAGCGTCCCCTGAGCGTGCCCGCGTCGAGCTGCTGGAAGGTGACGAGGTTGTCGCGGCAGCCGGTGAGCGCCTTGCTGCTCTGGAAGTGCAGCTCGTAGACGCCGCTGTCCACGCGCCGCCAAAGCATCGGGATCGGGATGCCGACGCAAGGATCGGCGGGGCTCTGCAAGAGCGTGCGCCAGGTGCCGCCTGCCGACTGGAGCTGCATCTGCGCGTTGATCTGGCGGCCGTCCTTGAGCGTGATGCGCGCGGTCCAGTCGCCTTCCAGTCCGTCGGCCGCCTGCGCCGCGGCCAGCCCGGCGGCCATGGCCAGCATGCCGGCGCAGGCTGCGGCACGCCACGAGATGCGCTTCATACCGCGCTCCCGATGCCCAGCTGGGGCTTCATCGCCTCCCAGGCCACGCCGTTCAGGCGGCGCGCGGCGTTGAGGTTGTATCGCGTATCGGACTTGGTCGCGCGCACCACATAGACCTTGCCGCTGTATTCGCCGAAGGTGCGCAGCGATCCCACATCGGTCGGCGGATGGCCGCCGTTGAAGGCCAGCACGCGCGCGCCGCCCTCGGTGCGGACCTCCACCGTGCCGGTTTCGGCGGCCGCGCAGGTGTCGTACGCGTTGGTGGCGGAATCGAAGTTACAGGCGTAGTACTGCACCGTGCCGGGGCCGGTGAAGGCCGCGCGAAGCAGGCGCGTCTGCTGCTCGTTCAGCACGCCCAGGCTGAGGGTGCCGGTGCCGGCCGGCAGGGTGGCGCCCGAGGCCGGGAAGGCGGCGATCAACGCTTCCAGCGTGGCGAAGCCGGTCGTCTCGCTGGGGTTGGCCAGATTGATCGAATAGGGCTGCGCCAGGTCCACGCCGCGGCGGTAGCGCAGCTGCGAGCCGGCCGGGAAGGTGGCGTCCGGGTTGGCGAAAGCGGCCGGCGGCACGACGCCGAAGATGCTGTTGCCATCGCCCGCCTGCATCTCGGCCACCACTTCGGCCATCTTGCGGCCGGAGATGTCGGTGACCGCGGTGTGGCCGAGGCTGCGCGTGGTGCCCGCGCAATAGTCGCTGCGGCTCGGCGTGCCGAGGGTGCTGGTGAAGGCCGCGTTCTCGTCGCAGCGCACCCAGCCGTTGGCGCCCAGCTGCACGGTGCCGTAGAGCGTGTCGTGGGGGGTCGGCGTACCGTTGGTCAGGCCTTCGCGCCGGTCGGTGAGCTTCAGCTTGCCAGTGGCCGGATCGGGAACACCATCGGTCGGATAGGTCCGCGCACGGTAGTCGTCGGCGCGCGTGAAATCCAGCCGGGCCAGCTGGTCCGAGGCCACCGGCGTGACAGTCGCCGGATCGGCCAGCCGCAAGGCCACGCCGCTGTGCAGTGCATCGGCCGTGACCAGCGCGGCGGTGAAGGCGTTGTCCTCGAAGCGGCCGGGGTCGGTCACGGCCACGCCCTGGTAGTCGTACAGCTGGGCGGCCTCGGGCAAGCCCAGCTGCAGCAGCACCAGCGCCTCGGCCCGCTCGGGCGCCAGGCCGCCCGCCACGCCCGCCTGCAGCAGCGTGGTCAGCGGATTGACCTGCCCGCGGTGTCCGGCCGGCGCACTCATGGTGAAGGGCTGGGAGAACGATGGCACCGAGGGATTGCCGCCGTCCACCTGCGCCAACAGCGGCGCGGCGGCGAGTTCGGCCGCTGCGGCCGCGTCGGCTGGCGTGTAGGCGAAGCTGTAGGCGCCGTCCTCTCCGGTCTTGTTGGCGGCGGCGGGCTCGCCCTCGTCGCAGGCCCCGTTGCGGTTGCGGTCCACGCAGACCAGCGCCCCGCTCACCGGACCGAGCACCAGCACCTTGCCCGACACCGTGACCGGCGATGGGGACGATGGCGGGTTGGCGCCGCCCGGGGGGCCGAACGGCGCAAAGCCGCCGCCTCCACCCCCACCGCCTCCTCCGCCGCCACAGGCGGACAACGCCAGCAGGAGGCCTGCGCAGGCCGACGGGACGGCGGCTCTGGTGAATCGAATGGACATGGTCTTTTCCTCCAGGTTGTGTCGAGTACGAAGGCCGCCCGAAAAGCGAACCTTCGTTCTCAACAGTCTGGGAGGGCGATCCGCGCGGCGCATCACGCAAATGCACGATGCGCGGCGATCGGCGAAGCAGTAGCAGGTACCCCTTGCGCGTTGACACCCGGCGGCGCGGACGCGCATCATGACCGCGGGAAACACCGGCCGCCCAGGGAGGGAATCACATGAACCGGAATCTCGCACTGCACCGCGCGCTCGATGCCATTTCGCACCTGGGCGATCCCGAGCCGCCCTGGGCCGCACTGCTGCAGGGCATGCAGCAGCTGGTCGGCGGCGACAGCGCCACGCTGATCCAGATCGACGGCGGCGGCGAACTGCTGAACTTCCAGCAGCACGACGTTTCGCCGGCCGCCGAACGCGCGTACGTCGAGCATTTTTTCGCGCATGACATCCTGATCCCCCCGACCTTCGGCGCCCCACCGGGAAGCTGGTTCGACACACAGGAGCTGTTCTCCTCGTCCTTGCTGTCGAAGGAAGGCTTCTATGTCGACTTCATGTGCCCCCACGGGATGCGCCAGTGTCTGATCTTCATCGTCGAAGACAGCCCGCAGCGCCGCGGCGCCCTGACCGTCCAGCGCAACATGCCCGCCGGCCGCGCGCGCCGTCACCTGGAGAGCGCGGCGGTGCGCCGCGTCGACGGCGCGCTGCGCCGGGGGCTGGCGCAGCGCGATGCAATGACGCGGCAGTGGTTCGACACCGCCGAGTCGGCGTTCGATGGCTTCGGCGAGGCGATCTGCCTGGCCACGCGCCACGGCACCGTGCTGCGCGCCTCCGCCCGGGCCCGCGAACTGCTGGGCCAGGGGCATTCGCTGCGCCTGCGCGGCGGCCGGCTCTGGCATCCGGGCGCCGAGGTGCAGCGCGCGCTGCAGGCGGCGCTCGCGCAAGCGCCGCAGGCCCACCAGCCGATCCGCCTTTCCATCCCGGACGGATGGGGCGGCCAGAGCCGCCTGGAACTCGTGCCCGCCGCGCCCCAGCTCAGCCTGGGCAGGGAAGCGCTTGTCTTCATCCGGATGCGCCATGACGGCGCGCGCACGCCGCCCCCGGTCGACAGCCTCTGCAGCGCCTTCGGCATCACCCCTGCCGAGGCGCGCGTGCTGGCGGCGCTCATCGCGGGCCAGTCGCCCAAGCAGCATGCCGGCGCGCAAGGCGTGTCGGTGCACACGGTGCGCAGCCAGGTCGGCTCGCTCATGGCCAAGATGGGCTGCACGCGGCAGGCCGAGCTGGTGCGCAAGGGCCTGCTCGCGCAACCGCCGCTGCTGGAAACCGGGAGACCCGCGTGAACCAGAACTTCGCACTGCACCGCACGCTCGATGCCATCGCGCACCTGGACGATCCGCAGCCGCCATGGAGCGACCTGCTGCAGGGCATGCAGCAGGTGATCGGCGGCGACAGCGCCACCTTCATCCTGCTGGAGCGCGGCAGCGAGCTGTTGAGCTTCCAGCAGGTCAACGTTTCACCGGCCGTCGAGCGCGAATATGTGCAGCATTTCTGCGCCCACGACATCCTGATTCCGCCGACGCTCGGCGCCGCGCCGGGAAGCTGGTTCGACACGCACGAGCTGTTCTCGCCGGCCTTTCTCTCGAAGAACCTCTACTACGCCGACTTCATGTGCCGCCACGGCGCGCGCCAGATGCTGGCCTGCATCGTCGACCAGGGGGCGCAGCGCCGCGGCGGCCTGACGGTGCAGCGCAGCACGGCCGCGTATGCGCGCCGGCTGCTCGACAGCACGCGGATCCGCCGCGTCACCCAGGCGCTGCGCCAGGGGCTGGCGCGCCGCGACGAGCGCGCCCGGCTGTGGCTCGACGGCGCCGAGTCCGCGCTCGCGGCCTTCGGCGAGGCGGTCGTGCTGGTGACGCCCGCGGGCACGGTGCTGCGCGCATCGGCCGGCGCGCAGGAGTTCTTCGGCGCGAGCCGCGCGCTGCGCCTGCGCGGCCAGCGGCTCTGGCATCCGGATGCGCAGACGCAGCAGGCGCTCGCGGCCGGCCTGCGCCTGGCGGCGCAATCGCATCGGCGGGTCCGCCTGCCCATCTCCGGCGGACCGGCAGGCCTGCAAGAACTGGAAATGGCACGCGCCGCGCCGCAATTGAGCCTCGGCGAGGAGGTGCTGGTGCTGGCACGCATCCGCATCGGCCGTTCGCAGGTGGCGCCTTCGATCGACAGCCTCTGCAGCGCTTTCGGCATCACCCCTGCCGAGGCACGCGTATTGGCGGCGCTCGTCGCGGGCCAGTCGCCCAAGCAGCATGCCGGCGCGCAAGGCGTGTCGGTGCACACGGTGCGCAGCCAGCTCGGCTCGCTGATGGCCAAGATGGGCTGCACGCGGCAGGTCGACCTGGTGCGCAAGGCGCTGCTCGCGCCGTAGGCTTCAGGCCGCAGCCAGCGCGGCGGGCTCGCTGGTATAGCTGCGCACCAGGCGCAGCAGCTCTTCTTCCGAGTAGGGCTTGCCGAGGTAGTGGTTGACGCCCAGCGTGCGCGCGTAGTCGCGGTGCTTCTCGGCGATGCGCGAGGTGATCATGATGATCGGCAGGCCGGCCATCGAATCGTCCGCGCGGATGTTGCGCGCCAGGTCGAAGCCGTCCATGCGCGGCATCTCGATGTCCGACAGCACCACCGCCGGGCGCTCCTGCTGCAGGCGTTCGAGCGCCTGCAGGCCGTCGGCCGCGAGCGACACGCGATAGCCTTCGCGCTGCAGCAGGCGCTGCGTCACGCGGCGCACGGTGATGGAGTCGTCGACCACCAGCACCAGCGGCACCTGCGGCGCCGCGGGGGCCAGCACCGGCAGCGGTTCCTGCGGTGCGCCGTGGCCGGCGGCATGCGCCGGCGCGGCCAGCGCGGCGGCCTGGCGCTCGCGCGCCTGTTCGCCATGCACTGCGGCCACCGCCACCGGGTTGTAGATGAGCGCCACCGCACCCGAAGCCAGCACCGAGATGCCCGCCAGGCCCGGCAGCCGGGCCAGCTGCGGCCCGAGGTTCTTGACCACGACTTCCTGGTTGCCCAGCACTTCGTCCACATGCAGGCCGACCCGCTGCGCCGCGCTTCGCACGATCACGACGGTGTTGTTTCGGCTCGCGGCATGCTCGCTGCGCGCCGAAGCCTGCAGCAATGCACCGGCCCAGTAGAAAGGCACCTGCTCGCTGCCGAACGGATGGCTGTTGTGCAGGTAGGCGGCCTCGAGCTCGGTGCTGCTCACGCGCTGCACCAGCTCGACCAGGTTGGACGGCACGCCGATCGACACCTCGCCCGCGCGCAGCATCACCACGTGCGTCACCGCGGTGGTGAGCGGCAGCACCAGCTTGAAGGTGGTGCCCTGGCCTGGCGTGCTGTGCGTTTCGATGCGGCCGCCGAGCGCGGCGATCTGCGCGCGCACCACGTCCATGCCGATGCCGCGGCCGGCCAGCTCGGACACCTGTCCGGCGGTCGAGAAGCCGGGCTTGAAGATCAGCTCGGTGGCTTCCTCGGGCGAGAGTTCCTGGCCGGGCGCGAGCAGGCCGAGCGTGCGGGCGCGCTCGGCGATGCGGCCGTGGTCGAGGCCGGCGCCGTCGTCGCGGAAGCTCACCGAGACGTCGTTGCCCTCCTGGTGCAGGTCGATCACGATCAGGCCGTTGGCGTCCTTGCCGGCCTTCTCGCGCACGGCCGGTTCCTCGATGCCGTGCGCCACGCAATTGCGCAGCAGGTGCTCGAAGGCGGGCGTCATGCGGTCGAGCACGCCGCGGTCCATTTCGATGGAGCCGCCGACGATGTCCAGGCGCACCTGCTTGCCGGTGTCCTTGGAGGCCTGGCGCACCACGCGGTAGAGGCGGTCGGAGATGCCCTCGAACTCCACCATGCGGGTGCGCAGCAGGCCGCGCTGCAGTTCGCGCGTCTGGCGCGCCTGCACGCTGAGGTCGTCTTCCGTGGCCTGCACCGTCTTTTGCAGCGTGCGCTGCACGGTGGCCACGTCGTTCACCGACTCGGCCATCATGCGCGTGAGTTCCTGCACGCGGGTGAAGCGGTCGAACTCCAGCGGGTCGAAGCTCTGCTGCGAATCCTTGGCCTGGGCCAGGCGCGACTGCATCTGGCTTTCGGCCTGCACTTCGATGTCGCGCAGCTGCTGGCGCAGGCGGTCGAGGTTGCCCGTGAGGTCGGTGAGCGAACCGCGCAGCTGGCCGAGCTCGGCCTCCAGGCGCGAGCGCGTGATGATGACCTCGCCGGTCTGCGCCACCAGGCGGTCGAGCAGCTGGGTGCGGATGCGCACGGCCTGGCTCGACACCGCACGCAGCGGCGCCAGCAGCGCGTGGGCCGGACGCGGCAGCAGCGATGGCGCGGCGGTGGCTTCCGCGGCTGCGTCGGCGTTCTCGTTGCCGGCCATCAGCGTCTCGTCGTTGGCGGACACGCCGGTATCGGCAGGAACCTGCACCAGCTGCACGCCCGGCGAAGTCACCGAGGCCGTGGCCACCAGCTGGGCCACTTCGGCCTGGGTGGCATCGTCCGCGGCGCGCAGGGCGTCGAAGGTGGCCTGCAGCGCATCGAGGCGCGTGAGCAGCTTCTCGATCTCGGCCCGGTCGGCGCCGCCCTGGGTGCCGAGCACTTCGATCTCGGATTCCATGCGGTGCGCGCGCTCGCCAAGGCGCATGGCGCCGGCCAGCCGCGCGCTGCCCTTGAGCGTGTGCAGCGTGCGCAGCACCGAGGCGCGCGGCGCGCTGTCGTCGGGGTGGTGCGCCCATTGGCGCAGCGCCTGGCCCAGCTGGGGCAGCAGCTCCGCCGCTTCTTCCTCGAAGATGGGGAATAGGTCGACGTCGACCGCATCGACCATGTCGATCGCGTCTTCGGAGTCGTCCAGCGCCACGTCGGCCACATTGCCCTGCGCCACCAGGTGCTGGAGCGTGCGGGTTTCGACGCGCGCGGCAGCCTCGGCCGGCATCGGTGCGGCGGCAATGTCGCGCAGCGCCTGCAGCGTTCCTTCGGACGGTTCGCGCAGGAAGCCGACGGCGAACTGGTGCAGAAGGCGGCGCAGCTCGTCGGCCGCGGCCACCAGCACCACGCCCTGTTCGCGCGAGCCGCTGCCCTGCATCTGCAGATGCTGCAGCGCGGCTTCGAGCAGGCGCGCCATGCCCGAGAGGCTGTGGAAGCCGACCGTGGCCGAGCTGCCGGCCAGCGAATGCGCGAGCGCAATGGTCGAGTCGGGCAGCCGCTCGTGCGATTCGAGCGCCCACTCGCCCACTTCGGTGGCGAGCTGCCTGGACCACTCGTCGGCCTCGTTGAGGTAGACGTTGTAGAGCGCAATGCCGATGCGCAGCGGCCCGATGACCTTGACCTGGTCTTCGGCACCGGAGGCCGCGGCGGCGTCGGCGGTTTCCTCGGCCTCCACCGGCCGGGCGACTTCTTCGGCGGCGACGGCGGGCGCCGGTTCTGCAGCCGCGGGCGGTGCTTCGTCGGCGGCGGCGGCAACGGCGGATTCTTCAGGCTCCAGCAGCAGGGCCGGCGCGGCCACGGGTTCTTCGGTGGGCACCGCTGCTGCTGCGGGCGCTTCCGGCGGCGCCGGTGCGGGCTCCTCGGCAAGCGCCACGGGCTCTTCCGCCTTTGCCGGCACGATCTCGGTCGCCCAGTCGAGGTCGGGCAGCCCCTCCAGGGCCGGCGATTCGGGCGCATCGGCGGCCGCCGCCGGCTCGACGGCGGGTTCCGCCGTGAAGCGCGCGATCGACTCGACCGGCGCCTGCGCTTTCGCGGGCGCGAGAAAATCGAAGTCGGCGCTGTGGCCGAAGGCCTCGGTTGCTTCGGCTTCCGGCGCCGGGCGGGATTCGAAGTCGAGGAAATCGGTGGAGGCGAAGTCGTCGTCGGCTTCGGGCTTTGCAGCGGCCGGCGCCGTTTGCGGCGGCAGTTCGGATGGCGCGGCGGGTGCCGTTTCCACCGGCGCCGCGGGGGAAAGCGACAGGTCGGGCAGTTCCGGAAGCTCCAGCAGCTGCGCGGGTTCCGGTGCGGGAGCGGCCGGCGGCGGCTCCGCGGCAATGTGGCGCGCGGCCACGGCCAGCGCGTCGGCATCGGCGACCCACGTGGGGGCGGTGGGCACGGGTTCGCCCGCCAGCAGGGCATTGGCCACGCGGCTGAAATGCGCCGACTGCCAGCCGTGCTGGGCGCCGGACGCAATGGCCTCGACCCACTGGCTGAATTCCTCGAGCGCCTTGCGGGTGCCGGCGAGCAGGTCGGGCGTGGCAGCGCGCTGGTCGGCCAGCCAGGTGTTGAGCACCTGTTCGAAGGACCAGGCGGCATCGCCGAAATCGGTCAGGCCGACCATGCGCGAACTGCCCTTGAGGGTGTGGAACGCGCGCCGCAGGATGGTGAGTTCCTCGGTGTCGTCGGGGTGGCTGCCCAGCTCGTCGATGGCGGCCAGGCCGTTTTGCACCACCTCGCGGGCTTCGTCCAGGAAGATGTTCTGCAGGTCGTCTTCTTCGAGCTCGGTCACCTCGGTATCGGGCAGGGCCGCAGGACCGGCGATCTTGTGGGTCCAGCTGTCGGCCTTGCTGCTGAATTCCTCGATGGGCGAGACCTTCGCCTTGCGGTTGGGCGTGGCGAGCGCGGCAAGCTTGGAGGCGATCTGGGCATCGACCTCCTCGATGCTGAGCACCGCTTCGGCGGCCGCGGGCGCAGCGCCGGGGGTTGCAGCCTCCGCGGCCCCATCGGCGGCCTGGCGGCCCATCAGCGGCTTGAGTTCGCCGGCCTCGGCGTCGAACACGAACAGGCGCTTGGCGAGCGTCGGCTGGTAGCCCAGCATGTCGATCAGGAAGCCCAGCGCGCCCAGGTTGTTGCCGAGCGCATCGAAGCTCTGCATCTCCTCGACCGGCGAAGCGTTGCCCACCAGCATCTGCTCGACGTCGTCGCGCATGCGCTGGACGGTGCTGGCGGCCTGGTCGAGCCCCAGCACCGAGAACACGCCGCGCATCTGCAGCAGCTGGCTCGGCACGGTGCGCAGCAGGGCTTTCTCGGCGGGGCGGCGGAAATACTGGTCGAGCGATTTCTCGAGCTCGCTCAGGTGGCTGCGCAGTTCGTCGACCACGGTGCCCATGGTCTGGCGGTCGCTCACGCGCCGGTACAGGTCCTCCATCCAGGGCTCGAGCGGCTCCGAATGCCCGCCTTCGCGCACGCGCTCGATGCGGCCGGCCAATTGCAGGGTGCGGGAGGTGAGCTGCGGATCGCTCGGGTCCAGGTCTTCGAGCGCGGCTTCCAGGTAGAGCACCGAGGTGGCGACTTCCATCGCCAGCTCGGTATCGGGCGGCTGGCTGGAGCGCACCGAGGCCTCGACCGCATGCGTGAGCGCCTCCACCATCGGCGAGATCGGCGGATGGAGCTTCTGCAGCGATTCGCCCAGCTGCGCAAAGGTGTCGGCCACCTGGCGCGTGCGGGTGATGTCGCCGCCCGAGAGCGCCGACCACATTTCCTTGGCGGTTTCGATGCGCTTGCGCGCCTGCGCCAGCACCAGCGGATCGTAGCGGCCGAACTGCTCGACCGTATAGTCGACCTGCCGCTCGCCGGCCACGCCCCAGGCGGTGCGGACGGTGCGCAGGGTGGCGGCTTCGTCCTGCGTGCCGGGCGCGGCCTGGGCGCAGAAGAACAGCAGGTCCTGGCCCAGGCGGTCGGACACCGTGCTGTCGCCGCGCGCCAGGGTGGCGTACTGCAGCAGCACGCGGGAAGCGGCGCGCTTCACATACGCATCGGCGGGAATCAGCCCGAGCGCCAGGGCCTCGAAGAAGCCTGCGGCCAGGGTCCAGAAGCTGGCGACGCGGGGCAGCAGCGCACCGCGCCCGAGCCCCAGGCACAGCGCATGCAGCCGTCGCGCGGCCTGCGGGTCGCCGGTCTTGACCAGCTGCAGCACCTCGCGGTCGAGCCGCGAACGCACGGCCGGGTCATAGCTGACGGCGGCCTGGGTCAGTGCGGGCCGCACTTCGACCCAGCGCCAGGCCGTGCTCCACAGATCCGCCGGATGCACGCGCTCGTTGCCAACCAGTTCGAGCACGTCGCGGTATTGCGGGAACAGCGCCACCGACGACACGGCCTTGCCGGCCAGCAGCGCGTTGAGGAAATCGATGACGGCAAAGCCGGCGCGCTCGATCTTCTGGACCGCGCTGTCGGTGCAGCGCTGCGGCTCGGCAATGAAGCCCTGCACCGCGAACTCGATGGCGCCGAGCACCAGCGCCGGTGCGGTGTTGCCCACCATCTGCAGCGCGCCGACCGACTGGTGCAGCTGCTGGCGGGCCATCTGCAGCGGGCCGCTCTCGAGCTCCGAGGCATTGCCCACGTCGCGCACGAAGCGCCGCAGCGACTTGCCGACGCTGTCGAGGGATTTCTGGATTTCTCCCAGAACCCAGGCCAGCGGCCCAAGGTCTTCGGTGGCCGGCACGTTGCCAGCGAGGGGGGCCGTGGCAGGGGTTTGAGTCGACACGTTGGATGCTCGCCGTTCTTTATCTGTCAGTTTTCCGAAGCGACACGAAGTGCGCGAAGACTGGGGAGAGCTTCATCAGGCGATCTTGAATCGGGCCACCGAGCGGCGCAGTTCCTCGGCCATCTGCGACAGCTCGCGCACCTGCTGGGCGGTGTTGCGGGTACCTTCTCCGGTCTGTTCGGTCACGGCAAAGATGTGCTGGATGTTGGCGGCCACCACGTTGGCCGAATCGGCCTCGCGGGAGGCGGACTGCGAAATCTGCTCGATGAGGTCTGCAAGCCGGCGCGACACGCGGTCGATCTCGGACAGCGCGGTACCGGCATTGTCGGACAGCTTGGCCCCTTCGACCACACCCTGCGTGGAACGCTCCATGGCGCCCACCGCGTCCTGCGTGTCGGTCTGAATGGCCTTCACCAGCGCCGAGATCTGGCGCGTGGCGTCGGCGGAGCGTTCGGCCAGGCGCTGCACTTCTTCGGCCACCACCGAGAAGCCGCGGCCGGCTTCACCGGCCGATGCGGCCTGGATGGCGGCGTTCAGCGCCAGCACGTTCGTCTGCTCGGTAATGTCCGAGATCAGCTCGGTGATTTCGCCGATCTCCTGCGACGACTCGCCCAGGCGCTTGATGCGCTTGGAGGTTTCCTGGATCTGGTCGCGGATGGAGTTCATGCCGCCGATGGCGTTCTGCACGGCCTGCAGGCCCGAGGACGCGGCCTGCAGCGACTGGCGCGCCACCGTGGCGGACTCCTGCGCCTGCGAGGACACGCCGTTGATCCGCTCGGCCATGGTCACCACCGACTGGCCGGTTTCGCGGATCTCGCGCAGCTGTTCGGTCGAGGCGGCGAGCAGTTCGGTCGAGGTGCTTTCCACCTGCGAGGTGGTCTGCGCCACGCGGGTGGCCGTGTTCTGCACGTTGCCCACCAGCAGGCGCAGTTCTTCCACCGTGTAGTTCACCGAGTCGGCGATGGCGCCGGTGATGTCCTCGGTCACGGTGGCTTCCTGCGTCAGGTCGCCTTCGGCCACTGTCTGCAGTTCGTTCATCAGCCGAAGAATGGCGGCCTGGTTGGCGTTGTTGATGCGGCCCGCCTCTTCGCTGGCCTGCTCGGCCGCGAGACGCTCGCGCTCGGCCACGGCGGCACGTTCGCGGCCTTCGCGCACCTGCACGAAACCGATGGCGCCGGCCAGCGCCAGGGCGGCCAGCGAGAGCACGAACAGCATCACGATCGTTCCGGCACCCAGGCCGGTGCGCGCGGACAGCTTGTCCTGCAGCTCGCCGAGCGATTTGCGCAGCGGTTCGCTGTCGGTCAGGATGGACGCCTGCGCTTCGCGCGCGGCCACCAGGCCCTGCAGGTTGCCCAGAATGGCCGAGGCCTGCGTGCGCATCTGCTCGTAGGTCTTGAGAATGGCTTCGAGCTGCTGGCGGGTCTGCGGATCTTTCGAGCCGGGGAAGCGCTGCTGCGCATTGCCGTCGAGCAGGCCGCGCGTGGTTTCCTGGAAGGTGTTCAGGTCCTTGCCGAGCAGGAACACGGCGTCGGGGTTCACGCCCTCGACCGTGAAGAATTCGTTGGTCGACTTGCCGATGCGCTGGGTCAGCATCACGAGCTGGCCGGCCGCCGAAATTTCGGGCAGCGTGGCGTTCTGCTGCATCTTCAGCGAAGCGACGGTTTCCGTCATTTCGAGCAGCGCGGACGACTGCTGGTTGATGTCGCGCAGAGCGGCACCCACCTGGGTCAGGATCTGGCGCTGGGCCAGCACGACCTTGGCGCTGGCATCGGCACGAACGACCAGCGGATTGATCTTGGCCATGTCCTCGTCGTACTGGTTGCCCACGCGCTCCAGGCGCAGGGCATCGTCGCCGTTGGTCAGGCCCTGCACGCGGCGCGTGAGGTCGTCGGCGCTGTCCTTCACTTCGACGAATGCGGGCGCGCTGCCCACGAGGGCCTGGGAGATCGATTTCGCGAGCCGCTGCGACTGCATCAGCGACTGGCCGGTGGCGGCCACCTGCTGCGCCAGGCGCTCGGCGCGAAGAATGGCGGAACCGGCCACCAGCAGCAGCAGCAGCACCACCACCGCCAGCATGATGGCCAGGATGCGCTGCTGGCGCGCCGGGTTCGAACCCGCGCGGCCGGCCGCCTGCGCCGGGGCCCCTTCGGGCGACGCCGCTTCGTTGGCAGCCTCGCCGCCGCCCAGCAGCTCGTCGGCAAAGCCGGCGGGCAGCGGCGCGGCCGGGGCGCCGTCCTTGCGGGCCAGCCGAATGGTCTTTTCCTCCAGCGCCTGAACCGTGTCGACGTCGTCGAGCGATATGGAACCGGAGCCGTCGACGCGGGCCTTGTCGTTGCCGCTGTTCGCGGGCAGTAATTTCTTGAACTTGTCGGCGATCGAGCTCACGGTCGGTCCTTCAGGTGGTTGTCTTTGGGCTGTGCGGAAGCACTAGGCGCCAATACTCAAAAACTCGGGTTGCTGCGAAAGCGCCTGCAGGTTGACTTCCTGCCAGCGCTCGCCCGCCGCATCGGTGTACAGATGCCCCAGCCAGGCGGGTGCCTGTGCGCCTGGCGGCTCCGAAGCCGTGAAGGCCTCGGCGCCGCGCAGTCCCGCCAGCCGGTCGACCAGCAGCGCGCAGTTCACTTCGAGCAGCTCGTTGAGGGCAACGAGCCGCGATTGCATGCGGGCCGCCTCGGTGGCGGCCGTGTTGTCCGGCGCACCCGAGGCGAATGCCGACAGGTGCACCACGCCATAAAGGCCGCCGCGCAGGTTGGCAACGCCCAGGAACCAGGGCTGCGTGTAGGGCACGGGCTGAGGCGGCGTCCACGGGAAGATCTCTCCCGCGTGGCCGAGTGGGAACAGGTACTTGCCCTCACCCGCCTCGACCGCGAGCCACGAGGCGGCGACGCCGGTCGTGCGCGCAGCCTGCAGGCGGCTCGCAAGCCGGGACTGGAAGGCTCGGAGAGCGTCGCGATTGGCCATGGACTCGGCAGGCGCCTGTTCAGGCCAGCGCGCTGATCTTGGACATCAGCTCGGCCGCGTTGACCGGCTTCACGATGTAGTCGCGGGCGCCCTGGCGCATGCCCCAGACGCGATCGGTTTCCTGGTTCTTGCTGGTGCACAGGATGATCGGGATGGCGGCGTACTGCGGATCGCGGGCAATCGCGCGCGTCAGCTGGAAGCCGTTCTGGCCGGGCATCACGACGTCCATGAGGATCAGGTCGGGCTGGTCCTCTTCGAGGCGGCGCATGGCGTCTTCGGCGTTTTCGGCGGTCTTGACCGCAAAGCCGTTCTTCTGGAGCAGGTCCGAGAGGAACACCAGTTCCGTCTTGGAGTCGTCGACGACGAGGATTTTTCGAATGGGCATTTACTGCACTTCCTGTTGAAGGGTGCCAAACTGCTGCACGGCCTGCAGCAGCTGGTCTTTGGTGAAAGGTTTGGTCAGGTAGTCCTGCGACCCGACCATGCGGCCGCGAGCCTTGTCGAAGACGCCGTCTTTCGAGGAGAGCATCACGACCGGAACATTGGAGAAATGAGCGTTGCGCTTGATGATGGCGCAGGTCTGGTAGCCGTCCAGCCGCGGCATCAGGATGTCGCAGAAAATCAGATGCGGCTTGTGGTCGTTAACCTTGGAGAGCGCGTCGAAGCCGTCTTCCGCGAGAAGAACCTCGTGTCCGCCCTGCTTCAGAAATATTTCGGCACTGCGCCGGATCGTATTGCTGTCGTCAATGACGAGCACCTTGTAACCTGATCCATTCGGCCCCATTGCACATGCTCCTGCTGAGATGAGACTTGGATGCCCGCCGCGCCGTACATCGGCGCAAATCGCGTAGCCCTATGCCATGCTTCAGATTTCAACCATTTCGAAGTCTTCCTTGCGCGCACCGCACTCAGGACAGGTCCAGTTCATCGGGACATCGGCCCAGGCCGTGCCTGCCGCGATGCCGTCTTCCGGTACACCAACCGCTTCGTCATAGATCCACCCACAAATCAGGCACATCCAAGTTTTCGTATTCATCGGAGCTTAAAGTCCTTGTTCATTAAATGCAACGAGTGTATCTATGCGTATCTCACTGGCGGACGGTAAACGTCGCGCCTATGCCACCATCCAGGGGATTTCGCCCGGCGTATGACCATCTACTTACATCCAGCAGACCACGCCCGCAAACCGGGCAATCTTAACGACCCCCCGCCGGACGCCGAAGAGGTGGCCGAGCGCGACCTGAATCCGCCCTGCGTGCTGGTCTTCAACGCCAGCGATCCGAGTGGCGCCGGCGGCCTGGGCGCCGATGCGCTGGCCATGGCTTCGGTCGGCGCGCACATGCTGCCGGTGGTGACGGGCGCCTATGCGCGCGACACGGCCGAGATCTTCGACCATTTCGCCTTCGAGGAGGAGGCCATCGCCGAGCAGGCGCGCGCCATTCTCGAGGACGTGGAGGTCCAGCTCATCAAGGTGGGCTTCGTCGGAACGCCCGACGCGCTGAGCACCATCGCCGAGACCGCCTCCGACTACCCCGAGGTGCCGCTGGTGGCCTACATGCCCAACCTTTCCTGGTGGGACGAGAACCTGATCGAGGGCTATCTCGACGCTTTTCGCGAACTGCTCCTGCCCCAGGCCACAGTGTTGGTTGGAAACCACAGTACGCTGTGGCGCTGGCTGCTTCCCGACTGGAGCGGCGAGCGCCCGCCCGGCGCGCGCGACATTGCCAAGGCCGCCGGCGAATTCGGCGTGCCCTACACGCTGGTGACCGGCATGGTGTTGCCCGACCAGTTCATCGACAACGTGCTGGCCTCGCCGCAGTCGGTGCTCGCCAGCGAGAAATACGAGCGGCTCGAAGCCGTCTTCGCCGGTGCCGGCGACACGCTGTCGGCCGCGCTGGCCGCCCTGCTCGCGAGCGGCACCGACCTGGTGGCCGCCACCACCGAAGCCCTGGCCTACATGGACCGCTGCCTCGACGCGGGCTTCCGGCCCGGCATGGGCCATGTGCTTCCGGACCGCCTGTTCTGGGCCGAGCCGGAAGACGACGAAGACGACGATGAAGACCCCGACGCCCCGCAAGACTTCGCCCTGCCCCCTCACGACACCAGACACTGATGCCAAACGCTGATCAAAACGACATTCTTTTCGAGCGCGCCCGCGCGGTCATTCCCGGCGGCGTCAATTCGCCGGTGCGTGCCTTCAAGGCCGTGGGCGGCACGCCGCGCTTCATCCGCCGGGCCGAGGGCGCCTATTTCTGGGACGCCAACGACAAGCGCTACATCGACTACATCGGCTCCTGGGGGCCGATGATCCTGGGCCACGGCCATCCCGCGGTGGTCGAGGCGGTGCAGAAGGCCGTGCGCGAGGGCTTCTCCTACGGCGCGCCCACCGAGCGCGAGATCGAGCTGGCCGAAGCCATCCTCGCGCTGGTGCCGTCGATGGAGATGGTGCGGCTCGTGAGTTCGGGCACCGAAGCCGCCATGAGCGCACTGCGCCTGGCGCGCGGCGCGACCGGCCGCAAGCACATCATCAAGTTCGAGGGCTGCTACCACGGCCATGCCGACGCGCTGCTGGTGAAGGCCGGCTCCGGCCTCGCCACCTTCGGCCATCCCACCTCGGCCGGCGTGCCGCCCGAGGTCACGCAGCACACGCTGGTGCTCGAGTACAACAACATCGCGCAGCTCGAGGAAGCCTTCGCGCTGCACGGCAACGACATCGCCTGCCTGATGATCGAGGCGATTGCCGGCAACATGAACTTCGTGCGCGCCACGCCCGCGTTCGCCGCCCGCTGCCGCGAGCTGTGCACGCAGCACGGCGCGCTGCTGGTGTTCGACGAAGTGATGACCGGCTTTCGCGTCGGCCTGCACGGCGCGCAGGGCGTGCTGGGCATCACGCCCGACCTCACCGTGCTCGGCAAGGTCATCGGCGGCGGCATGCCGCTGGCGGCCTTCGGCGGCCCGCGCGCCATCATGGAGCAGCTGGCGCCGCTCGGCCCGGTCTACCAGGCCGGCACGCTGTCGGGCAACCCGGTGGCCACGGCCTGCGGCCTTGCGACGCTGAAGGAAATTGCGCGCCCCGGCTTCTACGAGGCGCTGGGCAAGAAGACGCGCTCGCTGGTCGAGGGCCTCAAGGCCGCCGCCGCGGCCGAAGGGCTGCCCTTCAACGCCGACAGCGAAGGCGGCATGTTCGGCTTCTTCCTGATGAACGAGCTGCCGCAGAACTACGCCACCGTGATGACCACCGACAACGCGAAGTTCAACGCGCTGTTCCACGGCCTGCTCGACCGCGGCGTGTACATCGCGCCGGCACTCTACGAGGCCGGCTTCGTGAGCGCCGCGCACGGCGAGGAAGACATTGCCGCGACCATTCATGCGGCGCGGCAGGTTTTCAGAACGGTCCGGTCCCTCTGATCTGCTTGGGGCGCCGAAGAGCGCCTCCGCTTTCGCTCAGCTGGTGCCGCACAGTGCCAGCGCTGTCACGGGCCAGCCATTCACCAGAATCGGCTTGTGATGGTCGTCGCCAAGACAGTTTTGCCGGGCACAGATACATATACCCACCCGACGGCCGGCCTGATTAGCCGTCGGCGCGAATAACCCTCTCCCACAGTCGGCCTTCGCTAAACAATTTGCGAAATCGGCGGATGTATTGGGAGCGAATCACCAGCCAGTCCACCAAACGGAACTGGCCCTGCCAGGGAGGGCTCCGGCAGCGCACTCAGGGTGGTCGCGTCAAGGGAGAACAAGCATGGTTGCGATCATCAGCGGCAACAACACCGGCCTGAACCTGAGCTCGTGGACAGCACTGGGTGCCAACGGGCGCACGGGCGACCCCCGACATGGCAATACCGGCGAGTCCGTCTACGTCAACGTCTCCAACGGCAACCTCGTGGTGCAGGAAGAGGATGCCTTGCTCGTGGGCCTGGGGCCGGACATTGTTTCCGCGCGCACCTACAACACACAGAGCCTGGCGGGCTTCATCACCAACAACAACTGGCAGTTCGGCCAGGCCAGGAGCGTGCACCGCTCCGGGGGCCAGATCCAGCGGCTGGACGGCGACGGCTCCATCAGCTACTTCGCCTGGGACGCGGCCAGCCAGAGTTATCGCAGCCTCGTGGCCTCTGGGGCCGACACCATCGTCAACAGCATCCGGCAGAACCCCGACAGCACCCTCACCTGGACCAACAACGCCACCGGCGCCACCGAAACCTACCAGGGCGGGGGCAAGGGCCTGCTCCTGTCGTCCACCGACGCCGACGGCCACACGCTGACCTACACCTACGACGGGGACGACAGGCTGCTGCAGGTGAGCGATGCCAGCGGCGAGGCGGTCAGCTACAGCTACAGCGTCAACGACCGGGTCACCGTGAGCGCCATGCTGGCCTCGGGCCAGGTGGTCAGCGAAGTCAGCTACGCCTACGACAGCCGCAAGCGCCTGGTCTCCGTCAGCGTCAACCTCAACCCCTATGGCGACGTGCCCGCCGGTGCCGAGTCCGCGTCCAGCTATGTCACCCGGTACGGCTACGACGGCTCCACCACCCGCATCACCTCCATCACCCAGAGCGACGGCACCAGCCTGAGCTTCACTTACGTCTCGGCCAACGGCACGTCCAAGGTCGCCTCCGTCACCGACGGCCTGGGCAACACCACGCAGTTCGCCTACAACACCGCCGCCAACACCACCACGGTGACGGACCCGCTGGGCCAATCGTCGGTCTACGCGTACGACGCCAAGGGGCAGCTCACCCAGGTGCGCAGCGGCGTCACCGCGGCCAACAGCGCCGGGCTGAGCCAGGTCAACTACGCCTACAACAGCCTGGGCGACGTGACCAGCGTCACCGACGGCCTGGGCAACACCACCACCCTGCAGTACGACGCCAAGGACAACCTCGTCGGGCAGGTCGACGCCGAAGGCAACACCCACACGGCCACCTACAGCGCGGCCAACCAGCTGCTCACCGACACCCGCTACGCCACGGCCGCCACCGGCTCGCAGGCTGCGGCCGACCCGGAGACCACGCGCTACGTCTACGCCGCCGGACGGCCCACGCAGCTGCGCTTCCTGATCCAGCCCGACGGCAGCGTCACCGAGTACCGCTACAACGGCAGCGGACAGCGCATTGCCGCCATCGAGTACGCCGCGGACCGCTACGACCTGAGCGCACTGGACCAGACCAGCGTGCCGAGCGAGGCGCAGATGCAAGGCTGGCAAGCCACGCAGGACCTCACGCGCAGCGTGCGCACCGACTACGGCTACGACTTCCGCGGCCAGCTGCAAAGCAGCACCAGCTACGCCGACACGGCCGCCGACGGCACCGGCGTGGCGGCCACGGCGGCCACCACCCAGTACATCTACGACCCCAACGGACTGCTGCGCCAGACCATCGCCCCCAACACGGCCAGCGTCACGCAGTACGTGTACGACGGCCTGGGCCGCATCGTCGCGGTCAGCGGCCCGTCGCTGGACGGCATCACCCCCAACCTGAGCCTGACCAGCTACGACGACACCAACAACCGCGCCACCCTGACGCTGGCCAACGGGCTGGCGACCACCTCCACCTACGACCGCGCAGGCCGCCTCATCAGCGTGGCACAAGGCAGCGCATCGACCGGCGCCCTGGGCGAGACCCGCTACTTCTACGACGCCGACGGCAACCTGCGCATGACGCAAGACCCGACCGGCGCGCGCCGCTGGTCGCTGTACGACGCCAAGAACCGCAAGGTGGCCGACATTGGCGCGCAGGGCGAGTTCACCGAATACCGCTACAACGCCAACGACCAGCTGGCCCTGGCCATCGCCTACGCCACGGCGGTGGACACCGCCCTGCTGACCCAGGCCAATGGCGCGCCGGCGCCGGTGGCACTGGGCGCCATCGTGCCGCCGGCCAGCGCGCAGGACCAGCGCAGCTGGAACGTCTACGACAAGGCCGGCCGGCTCGCCTGGCAGGTCGATGCAGCAGGCGCGGTCACGCGCACGCGCTACGACGGCGCCTCGCGCGTCGTGTCCGTGTCGCAGCTGGCCGCGACAGTGAACGTCTCCCAGCTGGGCCAGGGCGGCGCCGGCGGCTTCCCGAGCGCCGCGCAACTTGCGGCCCTGGCCGTGCCCGATGCGGCGGCGGACCGCACCGTCAGCACGCTGTACGACCTGGACGGCCGCCTGCAGGCCGTCATCGACGGCGAGGGCTATCTCACCGAATACCGCTACGACGGCGCGGGCGCGCTGACGCAGACCATCCGCTACGCCAATGCCGCGCCGGGCTTCGCCGACGCGCCGGGTTTTGCCGCCGCAGTGGCTGCGGCGCGCGCCACCAACAGCCTTGCGGCGCTGCTGCCGGCTGCGAGCGCCGGCGACATCCGCACCTACAACTTCTACAACGCGCGCGAACAGCTCGTCGGCCAGGTCGACGGCGAGGGCTACCTCACCGAGACGGTGTACGACGCCAACGGCAACGTCGCGCAGACCCTGCGCTACGAGAGCCCGGCCGTCGACCCCGCCTCGGCCGCCATGCTCGCGCAGGTTCGCCCGGCCTCCGACGCGCAGGACCAGGTCGCGAGCCAGACCTGGAGCGCGGCCAACCAGCTGCTCACCCGCACCGGCGTGGACGGCACGGTCACGCGCTACAGCTACGACAGCGTGGGCCGCCTGCTGCAAAGCACCACCGCGCTGGGCAGCGCCGAGCAGCGCACGCTCACGCGGCGCTACGACGTGCAGGGCCGCCTGGTCGGCGAGCTCGACGGCAACGGCAGCGCGCTGCTGACCGGTGGCCAGACCGCCGCGCAGATCGACGCCATCTGGGCCGCGCACGGCATCACCCACGCCTACGATGCCGTCGGCCGGCGCACCGGCACCACCGATGCCAACGGCCGCCGCACCCTGTTCTTCTACGATGGCGAAGGCCGCCTGACCTTCACCGTCAACGCGCTGGGCGAGGTCTCGGAGAACCGCTACAACGCCCTGGGCCAGCTGGTCGACACGATCGGCTACGGCACGCGCATCGGCCTGGCCGGTCTCACCGGCGCGAACGCCGGCGGCCTCGCCAACACCGCGCTGACCGGCGCGCTGAACGCGGTGCGCAATGCCGCCCTGGACAGCGACACCCGCTACGTCTACAACACCACCGGCACCCTGGCCAGCCGCACCGACGCACTGGGCCACGCCACCAGCTACTCGTACAACGTCTTCCGCGAGGCCATCGGCAGCAGCCATGCGCTGGCCGGCGGCCAGATCGTCACCGACACGCTCGGCTACGACCGGCGCGGCCTGCAGACGCTCGGCGTCCAGGACGCCGGCGCGCTCGCCATCACCCAGCGCCGGACCTACGACGCCTTCGGCCGGCTGGTCGAGCACTTCGACGGCAACGGCAACCGCGGCCAGGTCGCCTACGACCGGCTGGGACGCATCGTCACCACGGTGGACGCACTCGGCAGCGCGCGCCGCACCAGCTACGACGCCTTCGGTCGCACGCTCACCCAGACCGACGCCCTGGGTGCCACCACCACCTACAGCCACGACACCGCCAACCGCAGCGTCACCGTCACCACGCCCGAGGGCGTGAGCCTCACCACCGTGAACAACCGCCACGGCCAGACGCAAAGCGTCACCGACGGCCGGGGCAACACCACCAGCTACAGCTACGACCACAGCGGCAACCTGCTGCAAACCGACGCGCCGCTGGGCGCGAGCGCCAGCAGCACCTACGACAACGCCGGCCTGCGGCTGACCAGCACCGACGCCAACGGCACCGTCACCAGCTATGCCTACGACGCCGCCAACCGGCTGCTCACCCGCACCGTGGACCCCGCGGGCCTGAACCTGGTCACCCGCTACGGCTACGACGCCAAGGGCCAGGCCGTGAGCGTGACCGACCCGCGCGGCGTGGTCACCGCCATCGAGTTCGACCTCGCGGGCCAGGCCGTGCGCCGCACGGTCGACCCCGCGGGCCTGAACCTCGCCACCACCTACGCCTACGACACCACCGGCCAGGTCCTGAGCGTGACCGACCCCGCCGGCCGTGTGGTGCGCTACACCTACGACGGCGCCGGGCGGCGCGTCATGGAGCAGGCGGACCCGGCGGGCCTGACCCTCACGACCCGCTACGAATACGACGCCAACGGCAACGTCACCCGTGTCGTCGACGCCAACGGCAACGCCTCCCGCCATGCCTACGACGCGCTCGACCGGCTGCTGTTCACGCTGGACGCCGAGGGCGGCCTGACCCGGCAGGAATACGACGCCGAAGGCCGCATGGTGCGCCGCACCGGCTATGTCCTGCCCATCGACGCCAGCGGGCTGGGCAGTGCGCCCACGCCCGCCCAGATCGAGGCCCTCGCCGTGGCCTCGCCCGGCGCGGACGCGGTCGAGAGCCGCCGCTACGACCGCGATGGGCGCCTGCGCTTCGTGGCCGACGGCACGGGCGCCGTCGTGGAATACATCCACGACCCGGCGGGCAACGTCGTCGAGACGCGCGCCTATGCCCATCGGATCGACCTGGCGGGCTGGGACCTGGCGGGCGATCCGCCGGTGGTGCCGGACACAGGCGCCGACGTGCGCATGCGCACTGTCTACGACGCGCTCGACCGGGCCGTGTGGCAGGTAAGCGCCACGGGCGCCGTCACGCAGTACAGCCACGACGCCAACGGCAACGTCACCGCCGCGCGGACCTATGCCGGCGTGCTGGACGGCGCGGCCCTGGCGGGCTGGGACGGCCAGGGCGCCCCCGCGGTGCAGGCCGACGACAGCCTCGACCGCAACCTGCGCACCATCTACGACCGGGCCAACCGCGCCGTCTGGACGGCGGACGGCGCCGGGGACGTGGTCCGCTACGCCTACGACGGCGGCGGCAACGTAGTCCGGCAGATCGCGTATGCCGCCACCGTCGGCACCGCCGCCGCGCCGGACAGCGTCGTGGCGGGCGCGCTCGACCGCGTCACCGTCATGGCCTACGACGGCGCCGGCCGCCGCACCTACACTGTCGACGCCCTGGGCGGGGTCGGCCGCACGGTCTACGACGCCAGCGGCAACGCCAGCCAGCGCATCGGCTACGACAGCGCCATTGCGGCCCCCGGGCCCGCCACCGCCTGGAGCGACGCCGACCTGGGCGCCCTCGTGGCGGCCAACCCTGCGGCCGACCGCATCCAGCGCTACGCCTGGGACGCGGCCAACCGCATGGTCTTCGCGGTCGATGCCCTGGGCGGAGTCAGCGAATCCAGCTACGACGGCGTGGGCCATGAGATCCGCACCACGCGCTACGCCCGTGCCATCGATCCCAGCGGCCTGGGCGCCAGCGTGGCCGACGTGCGCGCACGCCTCGCGCCTGACGCCGCCGCCGATCGCGTGGCGCAGCGCGTGTTCGACGCCGCCGGGCGCCAGGTCTACGGCATCGACGCCGGCGGCTACGTCTCGCAGAGCCGCCACGACGCACTGGGCCGGGTGCTGAGCACCACGCTGTACGCCCAGCCCATCCCGGCCGGCACCGCGGGCAGCCCCGCGGCCACCGCCGCCGGCGTGGCCGCGGCCCTGGTGCCGGGCGCGCAGGACCGCACCCAGAGCCAGGCCTACGACGCCGCAGGCAACGTGCTGGCAAGCACCGACGCCATGGGCTTCACCCAAGGCTGGAGCTACGACGCCTTCGGCAACAGGCTCAGCCACACCAACGCCAAGGGCGCGACCTGGACCTACAGCTACGACCGCGCCGGGCGCATGACCGAGGAAGTCTCGCCCCAGGTGGAGCTCAGCGCCGTCATGGCCGGCGCCGACGGGCGCCTGCAACTCGATGCCGCCCACAGCGGCCCGGGCAGCGTGGTCACGCGGATGAGCTACAACGCCTTCGGCGACCTCGCGGCACGCACCGAGGCGCTCGGCCGGCCCGAGCAGCGCACCACCCGCTACGCATACGACGGCGCGGGGCGCCAGGTCAAGGTCTTCTACCCGCCGGTGGGCGTCTACGACGCTGGCGCCGACGACGCCACCACCAACGGCGACGGCGGCGTAGCCACCCGCGTCGACACCGTCCAGGAGCTTTTCACCGAAACCACCTACGACGGCCTGGGCAACGCGGTGGCCAACCGCGACGCGGCCGGCCACCGCAGCTACAAGACCTACGACCGGCTCGGCCGCGTGGCCTTCGAGGTGGACGCGCTGGGCCAGGTGACCGGCTACGCGCGCAACACCTTCGGCGACGTGACGGCGCTCACGCGCTACGCAGGCGCCACGCCGCTGGCGGCGGGCCAGCCCGCCAGCCTGGACCCCGCGCAGCTGGCGGCCTCGGCGAGCGCCCTGGCCGGCGATGCCGACCGCACCGTGGAAACCAGCTACGACCGGCTGGGCCGGGCCATCGAGGTGCGCGAGCCCGAGGGCTTCACCTTCGACGCAGGCCGACCCGCCGGCAGCCAGTACGGCAGCGGCCGCAAGACCACGCGCAACACCTACGACAGCTTCGGCGACCTGGTGCAGCAGGCGCAGCTGCAGGGCCCCGGCAAATGGGTGCTGACCACGCACTACTTCGACCGGCGCGGCCAGAAAACCGCCAGCGTCGACGCTCTGGGCTACCTGACGCGCGAGAGCTTCGACGCCGCGGGCAACGTGGTGGACCACGTCGAGCACGCACGCGCGATCGATGGCTGGGCGGGTACCGGCAGCCTCGCGGGCTGGACCGGCGCGGCGGATGCCGTGGGGCCCGCGCCCGCCGCCCCGGCGGATGCGGATGACCGGCGCGCCCTCTACACCTACGACAGGAACGACCGCAAGGTGGGCGAGACGCGCAAGAACGTCGAGTTCAGCACGGCCTCCGACGGCACCAGCACGCGCGGCGACCTCACCACCACCCTTGGCTACGACGCCGTGGGCAACCTCACCAGCACCGTCGACGCCGCGGGCGGCGTGACCCTGAGCTACTTCGACGCGCTGGGCCGCGTCACTGCGGTGAGCGAGCCCACACGCACCAGCACCGAGAGCGGCAATCCCGTCACGCCGCTGACCATCTTCCGCCGCGATGCGCATGGCAACGTGGTGCTCAAGACCGAGTATGTCAACGGGGCCGGGGTGGACGGCATGCCGGCCGCACCGGCCGGCGCGCTGCCGCCGCTGGTGAGCATCCCCAACCCGCAGATCGACGCCTTCCGTGCCGGGGGCTACGTCTCGGTCAACGACGTCGGCTACATCTCCGCCACGCCGTTCCCCGGCAGCGTGGCCGTGCACCAGCTGCATGCGACCCTGCCCCAGTTCGTGGTCGTCAAGAAGTACGTCACCGAGCCGGAACTTGCCGGGCACCTCGTGCCCGTCGGCCTCGCCCCGTTGTGGGCGGATGACGGCATCATCGGCTACATCGCCGCCGACCAGGCCGAGGGCACGGTGCCGCTGTACCGCATGCGCGAAGTGCCGCCCCCGGGCTGGGTGGGCTCCGAATACACCCAGCTCGTCTCCGACCCGGCCGTCGTCAGCCAGCTGCTGGCCTCGGGCGAGTGGACCCAGGAAGCCCCCATCGGCTACGTCGCCAGCGCGCCCTCCGGTTCGCTCGACACGGCGCTGCACCACATGCAGCTCATCTACTTCGGCAGCACCCGGGACGTCTACGGCATGGAGAACCATGTCTATGCGCCAGCGACCATCCAGGCCGTCCCCGACCCGGAGCGCGACGTCGACCTGTACGCGAGGCTCGACCGCACCAGCTATGCCCAGTACGACGCACTGGGCCGCGTGGTGCAGAGCACCGATGCAGCGGGCGTGAACCACAGCAGCTCGTACAACGCGCAGGGGCTGGCGGCCAAGGAGTGGCAGTCCGTCACCGGCAACGACGGCACCCAGCGCACCCTCTGGCGCGCCTACGCCTACGACGCGCTGGGCCGCCAGACCCACGTCTACGACCCCGGCACGCCCACGGACGACGCGAACTACGTCGATGGCGGCACCGCCGCCCTGTACAGCGCCAACCCCCAGGCCAGCGTGACCCCGGCCAGCACCGACGGCGGCCTCCAGTTCCCGGCGCCGGACAACGGCAAGCTCACGCTGGCGCAGCTGGCCAACATCATCGATCCGAACAGCACGGGCTTCACCGTCGAGTTCGACTACGTCACCCCCGACACGGTCATCCCGGGCGACGAGAACAGCGGCGAAACGGTCGAGCCCGGCCAGCCGCGCACCTTCACCGGCACCTACCTGATCAGCTACCTCAACAGCGCGGCCAGCCTGGACTTCGTGCCGGACGAGCCCATGGCCCGCGTCAGCCAGATCCGCATCTACCAGCTCAACGGGTCGACCCCGGTGCTGAAGTGGCAAGGCGGCGTCGGGCAGGCCGATGGCGCGGTCTCGCTCGGCGGCGGCGTGGGCCAGCCCTCGGCCGCCGGCGTGCGGGTGGACACCGCCATGCAGTACAACGCCTTCGGCGAGCTGGTGTCGCGCAGCGTCAACGGCCAGGCCGGCGAGTACTTCGACTACGACAAGGCCGGGCGGCTGTGGCGCACCAACGCCGGCGGCGGCGTGGACACCGTGGCCCTGTACGACCTGCTGGGCCGCCAGACCGCGCAGATCACCAACGCGGGCATCGGCCGCGGCGACCTGGACCTGGGCGGCTTCGCCAGCGCCCAGGAGGTGACCGCCCTGAGCGACGTGCGGCGCACCGACACCAGCTACGACCTGCTCGGACGCGTGGTGACCCAGGCCCTGCCCGAGCGGCTGGACGACGTGGACGGCGGCATCTGGCTGCGCCCGGTGGTGCACCAGAGCGTGGACCGCTGGGGCAACGTGGTGGCCATGAGCGACCCGCGCGCTTCCGCGTGGGTGACGCACTACCGCTACAACGCCAGCAACCAGCTCGTCGCGCAGATCCAGACCGACGCCGACGGCAACGCCGGGGTCGATGCCGCGGGCAACCTCGTCAACTCCAATGCCGCCGTCACGCGCCTGTACTACGACGCGCTGGGCCGCCAGGTGGCCGTGCGCGACGCGCTGGGCCATGTCAACGGCCAGGCGTGGGACGCCGGCGGCAACCTGGTGGCCGAGCTGCACGCCGACGGCGGCGTCATCACCCACGCCTACAACGCCTTCTCGGAAAAGGTGCGCAGCATCGACGCCGAGCAGCGCACCACCCTGTACCGCCACGACCTCCTGGGCCACCTGGTGCAGACGCGCCGCGGCAGCGGAGCGGAAACCATCGCGGAGAACCAGCGCTTCGACGAGGCCGGGCGCCTGCGCAGCCAGACCAACGGCGCTGGCGAGCGCATCCTGTACGAGCACGACCTGCGCGGCAACCTCATCCGCACCACGCAGCTCAGCCGCACCACGCCCGGCGAGGCCCTCGTCACCGTGGCCGGCTACGACGCACTCAACCGCAAGACCATCGAGTTGGACGCCAACGGCGCGCTGGCCACCTGGCGCTACGACTACTTCGGCGCGCTCACCGGCCACGTGGACATCGGCGGGGCCAGCTACGGCTACGCCTACGACAACGCGCGCCAGCTCATCCACCAGACCAGCACGCGCGGCCAGAACCAGGCCTTGCGGTACGACGCGGCCGGCCAACTCGTTCGCATCGACGACGCCGGCACGGGCAAGGTCAGCACCTACGTCTACGACCTGTCCGGACGCCACCTGCGCGAGACCACCGTGCAGGGCGGCGTCACCTACCAGGACAACCGCATCGCCTACGACGCGCTGGGCCGCCTGCGCTGGGTCGACGCCTCCGGCCTGACGGTGAACATCGACTACGACCTGGCGGGCAACCGCACGCACGTCGCGCGCCAGGTCAACACCGGCACGGGCGCCGAGGCCCTGGTGCAGACCAGCCAGGAGAACTACGCCTACGACGCGATGAACCGCCAGACGATGGTGCAGACCCTCTACGGCGCCAGCAACGTGCCAGCGGTCGACCAGACCCACACCCTCGCCTACGACCTGAGCGGCAATCGCACCAGCGACACCAGCACGGTGGCCCATGCGGCCTGGATCAACGGCGCCTGGACCCCGATGGCCGAGGGCCAGGCCCAGACCACCGAGACCTACGCCTACGACAGCCTGGGCCGCCTGGCGACCACCCAGCGCGACGGCGTGCTGGTCGATGCGCGCCGCTACGACGGCGCCAGCCGCGCGCTCAGCACCGGCGCGGTGCTGGGCGCGGGCGGCATGAGCTACGAGTACGCGCTGGCGCACAACCTGGCCACCGGCGAGCTGCTGCAGTACCGCCAGAGCAGCTACGACGGCCATGGCCGCCTGGCCCAGCAGAATCTCATCGAGTTCAGCCGCCTGTTCGCACCCGCCCCGGGCGCCAGCAGCACCATCACTTCCTACGCCTACGACGCGATGGGCAACATGCGCGAGTCCACCAGCGTCACCCTGGACGCCAGCGGCGCCACCAGCCAGGGCAAGACGCTGAACACCTACGAGCGCGCCGAGGGCTACCGGCTGGTCAACAGCCTCACGGGCAGCGCCAGCGAGGGCGGCGCCAGCCAGGGCGGGCTGGGCTATCACTATGACGCCAACGGGCATCTG